>LXNJ01001171.1_pt1 | contig 16071 bp, 14 predicted proteins | sample 809081 | NCBI WGS metagenome assembly LXNJ01 (sample SAMN04870510, study PRJNA318959) | sponge metagenome | biome: sponge; feature: marine sponge reef; material: water | host: Petrosia ficiformis | place: Greece: Milos, Mediterranean Sea | collected 2013-05-29 | depth 5-7 m
CGTCACCAGCGCTTCGGTGGGTTCGATGAGAATGTAACCGCCGTTCTTGAGCCAGACTTTCCGGTGCAGCGCCTTGCCGATCTCGTTCTCGATCCCATAGGCGTCGAATACGGGCGCCGTCCCGTCGTACATGTGAACGCGCGACCGAAGCTGGGGAGCCACCCCCTTGAGGTACGACTGGATCTCCTTGTACACCGGTTTCGAATCGATGATCACGCTGTCGATGTCCGGCGTGAACAGATCGCGTATCATCCCGGACGTCATCTCGACGTCCTTGTGGATCATGGCGGGCGCCGACGTCTTTCCGACCTGTTTCTCGATGTCCCGCCAGGTCCTGGTCAATTGCTTCAGGTCGTTCTTCAACTCGGAATCCGATTTTCCGAGGGCGGCGGTCCGCACGATTACCCCGCAGTCGTCGGATTTGAGTTTCCTGGCCAGGTCCCGCAGCCTGCGCTTCTCGCTCCAGTCGTCGATCCGGCGCGAAACGCCGACGTAATTGGCGTGGGGAACCAGCACGAGAAACCTCCCCGGCAGGGATATCTGAGAGGTGACCCGCGGTCCCTTGGTGCCTATGGACTCCTTCGTGATCTGGACGACGATTTCCTGGCTTTCCTTGACCATCTCCTGGATCCGGTATTCGCGGTCCCTGTTCCTGCCGGATCCGGATTCCTGGTTCTCGTCGTCGTCAAAATCTATCCAGTCGGCCCCCGCGGTGACATCCGATGCCTGCAGGAAGGCCGCCTTGTCCATCCCGATATCCACAAAGGCCGCCTGAATGCTCGGTATGACCGCCGTTACAACGCCCTTGCAGATATTCCCGACCACGCGTTCGTTTTCAGGGCGTTCGACCAGAAGCTCGACGAGGTGGTTGTCCTCGAGCATCGCGATACGCGTTTCGTGCGTGGCCGTTTCAACTACGATATCTTTCCGCAAATAAAAACCTTCTGTCTGATCCTCTTGTGTCCCGGTTAATGTAAATGTTCCAAAGCAGTTAAATATAACATGCCGACCACGTGGTGTCAAGCTTCGACTGGCATGAACGAGCGTACCTTCGCCAGCACCTCCCGGGGTTCGAGGGTCGTCATGCATATGTTTCCGATGGGACAGTCGATCCGGTTGCAGCCGAGACAGTCGACGGTTTCCTTCCGCACTACCCCGTGCCCATCGCCCCAGGGTCCCTGGGCCCGGGGGTCGGTCGGCCCGAAAATACCCACTGTCGGGACTTCCAGCGCCGCGGCCATGTGCATCGGTCCGCTGTCGTTGCTTACCAGCAGACAGCAGCGTTTCAGAACGGCGCCCAGTTCCGAGAGCGTCACTTCCGGTAGCAGGAGGGGCCGGTTTTTCATGGCGCCTTCGACCTCCTCGGCGAGCCCTTCTTCTCCCGGTCCCCACAGGACCAGGACTTCCACCCCGTATTCATCGATCAGGGCGTCCGCCAGGCGGCCGAAGTACGCCGGCGGCCAACGCTTGACGGCCCATCCGCCGCCCGGATTCAGCCCGACGACCGGACGGTTCTCCCGGACGTTTTCTCGCAGCCACAGGCCCGCCTTACCGTCGGCCGCCCCGGGTATGGCGACGACTGTCCGGCTGGTGGGAACCGGGACGTCCATCGCTTCCAGGGCTTCCAGGTGGAACTGGACCTCGTGCCTGGTCCGGCCTGAGGGGGTAACCACGGTCGTGTAGGCGTGGCGGCGCCCTCTGAAGGCGTAACCAACCCGGTTCGGCGCCCCGGTCAGCCGGGTCAGCACGGCGCTGCGCGGATTGCCGAACAAGTCTATCGCGAGATCGAAGCGTTTCCGCCGCAGGTTCCGGTAGAAACGCGCCTGCTCGCGCCACGATCCCAGGAAGCCGGCGCGCGCCCAGCGCCGGACCGGCAGCACGATGAGTTCATCCAGGAATGGATTCCACCGCAGGACGTCCGCGGAGGCCGCTTCCGTCAGGAAGGACAGGCGGGCCCGGGGGAAGCGCCGCTTCAGGTTATCGACTACCGGCGTCGCGAGGACGACGTCCCCGATGGCCCGCAGTTTGATGACCAGAATGCGTTCGGGGTCGAAGGACATGGAGTTACCCGCGGGGAATGGATGGCTGAATAGAGCGCCCGAGCGCCGTCTCCGCGATCTCGAGCACTTTGCGCGGCGAAATCGATTCGATGCAGGGCGTCGGCCGTATACAGTAATCGCGGCCGCAGCAGGTGTCCGTTTCAGCCCGCAACGCCGCGTGCCCGTCCGCCTGCCCGTAGGGGAACCAGATCTCCGGGCGGCTCGGGCCGAAAAGTCCGATGGTGGGCGTGCCCGCGGCGACGGCAATATGCATCGGACCACAGTCATTGGAAACGAATAGATCGCAGCGGTGTATCAACGCCGCCAGGCGGGTCAGCGATTCGGTTTCGACGACGGGACAGGCATGGCCCGTCAGCGCGTTCAAACCCGCCGCGGTCTCCCGCCGACCCGGACCCGCGACCAGCAGGACTGTCGCTTTCAATTCTTCGATCAATCCCCGCGTCAGTTCGGCGAACCGTTCCACGCTCCAGGTCTTGGCAGGCCAGCTGGCGCCGGGGTTCAGCGCGGCTATCGGGCCCGTGCCGTCGATACCCTGTTCTGCAAGCCAGGATTCGGCCCACTTCGCGTCTTCGGCGGAGAAATGGACCTCGGTGCGGTCGTCATCCGCGGGAATGCCGATCGTACGGACAGCGTCCAGGTAGGCGTCCACTACCCGAAGGGAAGCCGACCGCCTGATCCTGACATTGTACGCCCTGCCCCGTCCCCGGACATCGTAGCCGACCCGGTACCTGGCGCCCGTGGCCAGGGTCAGCAGCGCGCTGCGCGGATTGCCGAAGAGGTCGACTGTCAGGTCGAACCGCCGCTTCCTCAGGGAACGGAGAAACCGCACGTGTTCCCGGCACCGGGTCAGGACGGACCAGGCCGGAAGGAGTTCGTCCGGCAGCACGATCACCTCTTCCAGGTGGGGATTGTGGGCGAGGACCGCCGCGGGTCCCGCCTCCGCCAGGTAGTACACGGCCGCTTCCGGGTACCGGCGCTTCAGCGCCCTGATCACCGGCGTGGTGAGCACCACGTCGCCGATGAACCGCAACCGGGATACGAGTATGCGATTTACGTCGGGAGCTTCCATGGGTATCAGGCTTCGCTTTCGGGCGCGCCGTCCGCAGGCCCGGCGTTTTCCCGCGCTGCCCAACGGGATGTCGACCGCAGGATCTCGCGGTCGGATACGACGGGAACCGGGTCCGACCGCCGCCGCTTCATCACCGCATCCCCGAGGCGCGCCGCGTCCGCCAGCGCCCCCAGAAAGGTCATGTCGGCCTTCAACACCGCACCCAGGGACCGCGCGATCATCCAGAAGGCGTGCTGGACCAGGTACCGGCCGTCCCGCATATTGCGCCAGACGAACAGGATCCGGTTTCTCATGCCCACGCGGTCCACGCGGTCCCGGTCATACCGGGCGCCGATCGTTGCCCCGTGATCGTGCGTGAGACGGCTTTCCGGCTCGTATCGCACGGTCCAGCCCCGCTGGTACGCGCGGTAGGACAGGTCCAGGTCTTCCGAGTAGAAGGGGGCGTACAGCGTGTCGAATCCCCCCAGTGCCAGGTACTTGCCCCGGGAGACCGCCATGGCGGCCCCGTTGGCGTACAGGGTAAGTCCGCCGGTTTCTCTCACGGGCTCCCTTTCGGCCCACCTGAGCCGAAGCAGCCCGCAGTGCATGGCCCCCCGCACCAGTCCGCCGCCGGGCCGTCCGTCCCCGGCCTGATAGACCCGGGGATTGACGGCGAACACCCCTTCGTCGCGGAAATGGGACAGGAGCGGGTCCAGGAACGGCCCGGTCGCGATGACGTCGTTGTTGAGCAGGACGACGATGTCGTGCGTGGCCCGGGCCACGCCCGTATTGCACGCCGCGGCGAAGCCCCGGTTCTCGTCGTGCACCACCAGGACCGATTCCGGACAGGCGGCCGGTACCCTTGCGGCGGTGTCGTCCGTGCCGCCGTCGTCGACGACGACTATTTCCGCCCGGTCTGCTTCCCCGTGATCAGTCAGCGAGCGCAGGCACCGCTCGATCAAGGGGCCCCCGTTCCACGTGGGAATCACGATGCTGCATTGCTTGCCCTGTGCCATGATGCCGTCCGATTCAGCCGCTACGCGCAATCCGCCCTCGACGTTCCGTGCCGTCCTCCTTAAGCGGATTCGCGCTGCCATACCTTGACCAGCCGCAGGAAGGAGTAGATCCCCATGCACAGGCTGAAGAGGAGACCGGGAAAACCATCCCGGTACGCGCCCTTCACGATGTAACACTTCCAGGCCATCCCGAGGGGAGAGAGCACCAGGCGCATGCGCCCGACACGCTGCCCCGCCGCTATGCGCTCTTCGGCGTCCACGGAGGTGTACCGGTTGATCCGGGTGATGAAATCGGAGAGCGTGTTGTGCGAATCGTGGTACAGGTCTTCATGGATCAGTCCCAGCTCGCCGCGGCCGTCCACCTCGATGTGCGCGTGGGCGCCTCCCGTCCAGTACCCCTTCCCCTTTCTCAGCAACCGGGGCTGATAGCTGGGGTTGAGCGTCCCGTGCCGCATGGGAAACCGAAGGAAGTGTTCCAGTCGATGGATCTTGTACGCGTCGTACTCGCCGCCGTCCCGCAGCAGGCTGCGAATCCGCTCCTCGAGCCCGCCGGTGAGGTATTCGTCGGCGTCGAGAAAGAGGATCCAGTCCCCGCGGGCCTGCTCCATGCCGAAGTTCCGCTGGTCGGCGAAGCCCGGCCACGCCCGCTGAAAAACGCGGGCGGAATAGGATTCCGCGATTTCCACCGTGGCGTCGGTGCTGAAACTGTCGACCACGACGATGTCCCCGGCCCAGGAAACCGGATCCAGGCACCGCCGGAGTTTCCGTTCCTCATTACAGGTAATCACGACGACGGACAGCGATTGCATGGGAGACGCCGGTGGATGCGCGGTTTCAGGAGGACCGGCCGCCCGCCTCGCCCGATTCGACGTCGGCGGAGCCGCGGGCGTGCAGGTGCCATAACTTGGCGTACTTGGCGAAAACGTAACACCCGGAAAGGCCGCACAGGATGAAGCCCGGCAGGCCATCCAGGAAACCTCTCTTCAACACGTACATTTTGAACAGGGTAAAAATCGGACGGAATACCAGATCTGTCAAACGGAAACGCCGGCCCGACAGGTAGAGCTGGCGGGCGCCGAGACTGGTAAACCTGTTAAATTTGGAGAGGTAGTGATGGAGGGTGGGATCGGTATCGTGGATCATGGGGTGTTTCAGATCGCCGGTCGTGCCCTGGATGCGCAGCGACTCGTGGACCTCGTCGTCCGTGAACCGGGGATCGGCCCCGCGCCGGAAGAGACGCAGCACGTAACCGGGATACCAGCCGCAGTGCCGGATCCAGTGTCCGAGGAACAGCGTCTTTCGGGCAATGCGATACCCGGCGTGCTTTCCCGTACCCGTGACGGCCCTGATTTCATCGCGGAGGGCCGGTGGAACGCTTTCATCCGCGTCCAGCCAGAGCACCCAGTCCCCCGTGGCGTTCTCCAGGGCCAGCTGTTTGGTCGCACCGTACCCGCGCCACTCCGTTTCAATGACCCGGTCGGTGTATTTCCGCGCGATGGCGACCGTGTCGTCCGTGCTCCCGGAGTCCACGAGGACGATCTCGTCGGCGAACCGGGCGCTCCGGAGGCAGGTTTCGATGCGCCGGGCTTCGTTCCGGGCGATGATGATGACGGATAGGGACATGGCGCCGGCTCCCGTGGATCAGTGTTCCGGGGCCGCCTCGATCATCACCGCGGGTCCCGCGCCTTCCGGTTCCCTGACCGAGTCGATCATGGCCTCTGTTTCCGGGCTGGGCTTTGGAAACAGCGGCGTGAGCCCCAGCGTCACGGCGAAGTTGATCAGCATGCCGATCGTCCCGATCCCCTGGGGATTTATGCCGTTGGCGAACAGGCCGAAGGTCCAGGTCTCCATGTCGAAGAACACGCACGCGATGATGTAGAATGCCGTAAATCCGATGCCTGCTACGATGCCGCACACGGCGGGTACGGTCCCGACGCGCTTGCTGAAGATACCCAGTACGATGGCGGGGAAGAAACTCGCCGCGGCGAGTCCGAAGGCGAAGGCGACGACCTGGCTGACGAAACCCGGCGGGTATATGCCGAATATACCGGCCACGACCACGGCCATCCCGATCACGGCGCGGCCCACCGAAAGCCGCTGCTTCTCGGTGGCCTTCGGACGCAGCACGCGGTAGTACAGGTCGTGAGAAACGCTGGAGGAAATGACGAGCAGCAGTCCGCTCGCGGTGGACAGCGCCGCAGCCAGTCCGCCCGCGGCCACCAGCGCGATGATCCAGCTGGCCAGTTCGGCCATTTCCGGCGTGGCGAGTACGATAATGTCCCGGTCCGGTCCGGAAAGCCCCCGGGCCCGGAGCGTCGTGCGGCCGTCCTCGCCTCCGGCGCCGTCCGTATCGAGCCACGCACGGTGGGCGACCTGCACGGCGGATAGTTCCGCCGCCGAAAGGGAACCGCTTCGGAAGATCTCGTTGTCCTCGCCGGCCGAATAGCGCATGACCCCGTCACCGTCGTCCAACCACAGGATCAGGCCGGTCTTCTCCCAGTTCTCGAACCACGAAGGCAGCTCCTGCGCGGTCTTGCCGTTCAGGCTGTCGATCATGTAATACCGCGCGAAGGCCGCGGTCGCGGGCGCCGTCAGGTAGAGGAGGGAGATGAACAGCAGTGCCCAGAAGGCGCTCCAACGGGCGGCCCTGACCGATTTGACGGTGTAGAACCGGACGAGGACATGGGGCAGGCCCGCCGTGCCCACCATCAGCGCGAGGGCCACGCAGAATACGTTGACCTTGTCCCACCCCCCCACGAAGGTGGCCGTATAGCTGCTGAACCCCAGATCGGTCTGAATCTGGTTGAGTTTCTCCAGCAGGTATACACCGGACTGGCCCGCTATGGACGGCTCCAGCGTGCTGCCGAGTCCCGCCTGCGGCAGGGGGCTGCCCGTAAGCTTGATGCTGATGGCGATCGCGGGGATGAGGAACGCCGTAATGAGCACCCAGTACTGGGCGACCTGGGTCCACGTGATGCCCTTCATGCCGCCCAGCGTGGCGTAGATGAAGACGATGGCCATCCCGATGATGACGCCGACGTGGATGTCCACTTCCAGAAACCGGCTGAAGACGACCCCCACGCCGCGCATCTGTCCCGCCACGTACGTAAAGCTGATGAAAATCGCGCAAGACACGGCTACGATGCGGGCCAGGTCAGACGCGTAACGGTCGCCCACGAAGTCCGGCACCGTATAGTGGCCGAATTTCCGCAGGTAGGGCGCGAGCAGCAGGGCCAGCAACACATAGCCGCCCGTCCAACCCATGAGATAGACGCCGCCTGCATACCCCATGGTGGAAATCAGCCCGGCCATGGAGATGAAGGACGCCGCGCTCATCCAGTCCGCGGCCGTGGCCATGCCGTTTGCCGCCGCGGGTACGCCCTGGCCGGCGACGTAGAATCCCCGGGTATCCCGAACGCGGGTTCGCCACGCGATAAACAGGTAGATACCGAAGGAGAGAGCTACGAAGAAATAGGTCCACGCCTGCACCGACATAGGCCGATTCTATCCTTCCCGTTCCGCGGTCTCGAGTTCCCGGCGATGCCGGTTGTCCAATCGGTTCATGTAGATGCAATAGGCCAGGATGAGCAGCACGAAGACGATGATGCTGCCCTGGTGGGCGAACCAGAAGCCCAGGGGAAAACCGGTGCCGGAAATGCGGTATGCATTGAGCGCGTCCGCGAACAGGATGCCGGCGCCCAGTCCGGCCAGGGCCCAGATCGCGAGGAGCACGGCCATGATCCGGATGTTGGCCCGCCAGTAGCGGCGCAAGGCCTCGGTGGCGCTATTGCCGCGGGTATTTGTCGATGCAGCCATGTCGGTCCTCCGGGCCATACCCGTCCGTTCAAGCCTTGACGACGGTCAGATTCGCCTCGACGTACATGCCGGGAAAAACGAACGCGAGGTACTTCTCCCACCTGCGGGGGAACCAGTTGGCGAGCAGGCTGACGCCCAGCACGCGGTAGATGTCGCTGAAGATCAGCCTGCAGCCGTCTATGCGGAACCGTCCGTCCCGGCACATCTGGGTAATCGTCACGTAGCCGAAATGATGATAGTGGGTCAGGTCGCCATAAGACAACTGCGAAGAATAGTGGGGCGTAACGATTCGGACCGACGCGCCCGGACGCGCGATGCGGTAGACTTCGTCCATAGCCCGGGCCGGCTGGCGGATGTGTTCCAGGATATGGGACATCTCGATGTGGTCGAATCGGCTGTCGTCGAAAGGATAGGGGTAATCGTCCAGGTCGTGGACCACGTCCACGTGCGCCGCATCATTGATATCCACGCCGATGGCGCCTTCCAGTTTCCCGAAAGGCCCGCAGCCCAGATCAAGTTTCGTCGCCATGTTCACCCGTTCCCGTGCCTTTCAAGGCGTTCGCCTGAGCGGGCAACATGGTACGGGCGGGTCCGGGCCGTGTCAAGTGAATTAGGCCGGGGCCGATCCGGGTTCAGACCCGGATGATCCCGCCGGGTTCACCGGTGCGGGACCCTTCGAGCATGGCGGTGATTTCGCGGCAGACGCGGTCCGGCGGGATCTCGTCGATCCGTCCACTGGCTGCGTAAAAGGCGCGGTGCCTGTCGCCGGGGGGTTTCCAACAGGCCGGATCGCTGGTGGCGTGGAAGGACAGGGTGGGCGTCTTTACGGCGGCGGCCAGGTGGAGCACGCCGGTATCGTTGCATACGAGGAGATCCGCGGCGTGGATCACGCCCGCGACCTGTCGCAGCGACATGGGCGGCGCGCTGTGGAACGGAGTCGACATGGCTTCCCGGAACGCGCGCAGCAGATCGTCTTCGCCCGGCGCCGGTATGACCAGGACACGCGCCGACAGACGGGCGTTCAGTTCATCGCAGACCCGGGCCAGCCGGTCGACTGGGTATCTTTTCCTCGCGTCCCCGGTACCGAAATGGACGGCAACTACGGGACTCCGGGGCTTTCCAGGACCTCCCGCCAGGTTTTCGATCACTTTGCGCCCTTCCGTCCGCTCCTCCCCGGACAGGGCGTACCCGTAGGAAAGATCGTCCGTATCCGCGCCGATATGCCGCACCACGTCCAGGTTGCGCTGGATCTGGTGCCTGGGTTCGGGATCCACGGGTACGTTAATCGTGTAGAACGGGTTGTGATCGAGGTGGTCGAAAGTGGGCGTGGCAGGTCCCATGACCACCGGAGCGCCGGACAACCAGGCGACAAGGTCGCTCGAAAAGGAGTGGGAGACCGTGTTGAATACGACGGCGAGGTCGACGGGATTACGCATCAGGCCGACGAAGACACCGATGTCACGGGGCCGCCACTTCCAGCCGGATTCGTGGAAGACCAGGACTTCGTCCACGTCCGGATTGTTTCGGGCCACGGGGTGGAGGTAGGAGCGGACCACGAGGGACATGCGCGCATCGGGAAACCGTGCACGCAACGCGCGGATCGCGGGGGTGGTCAGCAGGAAATCGCCGAACTGATCGTGCTGCCGGATGATCAGGATCCGGCCGATGCGCTCCGGGTCGACCGCGCCGGGCGGCGCGCGGCGTTGCCCCAGTGGATGGTTGGCCAGCCACTTGAGCAACCGGGTCTTCAACCATTTCTCGATTGGATACCACATCTTCGGCCGTCCGTTATTCCGCGACCGGTTCCTGGTCCCGGAACTGCAGGTTGTAGAGCTTCCGGTAGAGGCCGTCTTCCCGGATCAGCGACCCGTGGACGCCGGTCTGGACGATCCGGCCGCGGTCGACGACGACCACGCGGTCCGCTTTCTGAACCGTCGACAGGCGATGGGCGATGACCAGGGCGGTCCTCCCCTTCATCAAACGGTCGATGGCCTCCTGGACCAGCAGTTCCGACTCCGTGTCCAGGCTGGACGTGGCCTCGTCGAATATGAGGATCTGGGGGTCCTTCAGGATGGCCCGGGCGATGGCGATCCGCTGACGCTGGCCCCCGGATAGGCGCACGCCCCGCTCCCCGAGTGACGTTTCGTATCCATCGGGCAACTCCGAGATGAAGGCATCCGCGTTGGCGGCGGCCGCGGCCGATCGAATCCGTTCGAAGGGCGTGTCCTCGACTCCGTAGGCGATGTTGTTGCGGACCGTGTCGTTGAACAGGATCACGTCCTGCGTCACGATACCCATCTTTTCCCGCAGAGACGCTACGGTGACCGATCGAAGATCCTTCCCGTCGATTTCGATGCGCCCGCCGGTGGGGTCGTAGAACCGTGCGACGAGGTCCACCAGGGTGGACTTCCCCCCACCGCTGGGCCCCACCAGGGCCACGGTTTCTCCCGACCGGACCTCGAGGTCGATCTCCTTCAGGGCGGGTTCGGAGGCCTGGCTGTACCGGAAGGTAACGCGATTGAAACGGATTTCCCGCCGGAGTCCGGGGAGCGGGACCGCATCCTGTGCGTCCGTGACCTCGGGCGCCGTGTCCAGGATCGAAAACACGCGGTCGGCCGCCGCGATCCCTTCCTGGATCCGGTTGTGTACCTGTCCAAGCTCCTTGACCGGTTTCATCATGGAAAAGAGGGCGAGAAAGAACGTCAGAAAGTCCTCGGGCGCCAGCAGGCCGCCTTCCAGGACCTGGCGCCCCCCGTACCAGAGGATCGCCAGGCCGACGACGCTGCCCAGGATTTCCGTAATGGGGCTCGCCAGGTTGTGCATGTGGGTCAGGCGGAGCAGCGTGCGGAAGTAGTGTTGCGTCTGCCGCTTGAACTTGCCTATTTCGAAGGACTCCATGTTGAAGGCCTTGACCACGCGCACGCCGGCCACCGTCTCCTGGAGCGTCGAGGTCAGGTCGGCCATGGCTTCCTGGGAGGCCGTGCTGCTCCGGCGCAGCCGTCGGCCCACCGTGGTAATGACGAGGACGCTGAAGGGCAGAAGCACCAGGGAGACCAGCGTCAACTGCCAGCTCAGGATCAGGAGGATCGCGAGATAGACCGCCACCAGCATGGGTTCCTTGATCAACGTCCCGAAGGCGGCGGAGATCGTCCCGTTGATCTTCATGACGTCGTAGGACACGCGGGAGATGAGTTCACCCGTGCGTTCGCGGTGGAAATAGGACAGGGAGAGCCGGTGCAGATGGATGTAGAGGTGGTTCCTGAGGTCTTTTATGACGCCGTTCTCGGCGAATGCCATCAAGTAGGCCTGCAGGTAACTGCTGATGTTCTTCACCAGGAGGATGAACAGGATGATCAGGCAGAGGCGTTCGAGGGTCGCCTGCCTGGTCGGCCGGCGGATCAGGTCGTTGGTGCGTGCTTTCAACGATTCCCGCAGGCCCGTCATCCCCGTCCGCTGTTCAAGCCGGTTCGCCGAATCCTGCGCCAGGCCGAATTGCCCGGCCGACCCGGTTGGCCCGGTCCGCCCGGCCGGTCCGGTCTGGTCCGTCTGCACGGTCTCCTGGCCGAAGAGGGTCTGCAGAAAGGGCAGGGCCACCCAGACCGTGGCGCTGCTGGTCAGCGCGAAACAGGCCATGCAGACCATGGCGCCGGCCATGAAGTACCAGTAGGGCTTCACATAGGACAGTATGCGGAGGTACAGGTTCATGAAGGGCCGGGGCCGGGATCAGGCGGGATGGACCATTGAAGTGGCATAGAGGGCTTCCACGCGGTCGATCATGGCATCGAGATTGAAGCGTTCCCTGGCCTGCCGGTAACCGTTCTCCGCGATACGCGCGCGCAGACGATCGTCCGTCAGCAGCGATTCGACCGACCTCGCGAGCCCTTCCGCGTCGCCTCCCTGGAAGACCAGGCCCGTCTCACCTTCCACCACCGTGTCCAGCGTTCCGTCGGTCCGGGTCGACACACAGGCCACGCCCATGGCCATCGCCTCTATGACGGTCGCGCCGAATCCCTCCGCTCTCGATGGAAATATAAAAACGTCCATGGCGTTCAGCAAGGCGGGAATATCCCTTCTGAAACCCGTGAAGCACACGGTTTCGGCGAGATCCAGTTCCCGGGCGTATTGAACGATTCCGTCGTGGTACGCTTCCTCCCCGTAACTGGCCGAACCCACGACCACGAACCGAAGGAGTCGGTCCGGATGGCGGTCCCGAAGCATCCGGGCGGCCCGCAGGAACTCCTCGTAACCCTTTCCCGGAGATATGCGTCCCACGGTGCCCGCCACGATGGCGCCGTCTGGAATACCGAGCGATCTCCTCGTGTCCTCCCGGTCGTAACGGGCCGGATCGAACCGGTCCATGTCCAGGGCCGGATGCACGGTAACCACGCGGTCGGGCGGAACGGGACAAGTCTCCAGCACATTCCGGTTCAGTGTCTCGGACACCGTGATGACCCGGGAAACGCGTCGGTACAGCCACCGGTGCAGGGGATCTTTCTTCGTCACATAGGAACCGACGTGCTTGGTCAGGAGGATCGGTCCGTCGAATCCCGCCAGCAGCGCGGCGGGCACGGCCTGCCAGAGGTCGCGGGACAGGTGGAGATGGATGACGCCGGGGCGGAAGCGCCGCATGTACCGCGCAAGCGCCCAGGTCGATGCGGGATTTACATATCCGCCTGCGCGGATGGTCTCGGCCGGAATATCCCGATCCCGTGCTTCCCGGACGATCGATCCCCTCGGATGGAGCACGAGACGCACGTCGTGGCCGCGTTCCCTGAGTTTTCCGGACAGAATCGGCACGTGCATCTCCGTGCCGCCCCAGGCCAGGGAGGAACACACCTGCAGAATGCGCGTAGGCGCCAGGCCGGCCATGGGCATTCCTCTTGACGCTGGAGAATCAGACGGGGGACGGCCACGGGCATCCGGGCGGGCCGTGCAGCCCATGCGGGCCGTGCATTCCATGCGGTCTGCTCGATCCACGCGGGCCGTGCGGTCCACGCGGGCCGTGCGGGCCGGCAGGTTCCGGGGTTTCCGGCATCACTTCCACACCTGGTGCCAGGCGCATTCCGTCTGAAAGATGTAGTTGTTGCACTGGCTGCAGATTTCGAGTTCGTCGTACCGGTTCTCGATCATCTTCTGACGGATGTCCTCGATGGGCCTTCCGTTCCATACTTCCCGGATCGATTGCTTCGAGACGTCGCCCACCTCTACCTTGAAGTCGAAATCGAGACAGCAGATGGAAACGCGGCCGTCGTTGGCGATGACGAACTCCTCCCAGGGATGCTTGCAGGGGAAGGTGAAACCGCCGGTGGCCGAGGCCGCGGCCTGATCGCCCACGTTCTTGTCTTCCACGCTGCCCGTCCAGGTGGTGTAGCTCTGCACCACCACGTTGTCGGCGATGGGCGTCCACAAGTCCCTGAACGCCTCGATCTCGTGCTGGGTCTCGGCCATGTTGATTATGGTCACCGTGATTTCCGGCGTTTTGCTGCCGGTGGCCCGTTTCAGTTCCACCAGGCACCGCGCGTTCTCCACCACCTGTTCGTAATCGAGCCCGACGCGCACTGCTTCGAAGGTCTCGGCCGTCGCCCCGTCTATGTCGATGTTGATCTTGTCCAGCTTGCAGTCGATGAGCTCCTGCGCCTTCTGTGGATTGATCAGGGAGCCGTTGGTGCTCACGCTGACCGGCGTGCGGGGTAGCCGGCTTTTCGTGTACGAGATCATGTCGACGAGTTGCCTGTTGATGAAGGATTCCCCGAACATGAAGGGCTGTATGAGCTTGATGTACTTGGCGTTTTCCGCGCATTCGTCGATGATCTTGCGATACAGGTCCATCGACATGTTGCCCTTCTTCCGGCTCAGCAATTCCCTCGGGCACATGATGCAGTCGGCGTTGCAGAAACTCGACGACTCGATGCTGATCACTTCCGGAAACCGCAGCTTCCGCGCGACGACGGCATCGCGAAGGACCCGCTGGAGCGGTTCGTATCGGGACGCGGTTCTATACAAGGTGTCTTTCAGGCTCATCCGGTCTCAGCCATCCTTCCAGTTGAATTCCTCGTCACCACCCCTGACAAGCCGGTTGTAGCCCGGCTGCCGGGTCGTTACCTCTTCGGTGCGTATAGGCGGGAACATGCCGCCGCCCCGCTTCCTGTACATCCGGTACTCCCAGGTCTTCGCGTATCCGGACATGACCGAAACCGAAGAAAGTAAACAGAGCAGAAGTCCCTGCATCCCATCGCGATAGCCCCTTTTCAGCACATAGGTCTTCCAGAACGCGCCCAGGGGGGCCAGGGCGATATGCACCCAGGTAACGCCGCGGTCCGGCTGCGCCTTGAGCCGGTTTCTCACTTCGATCGACGTATACTCGTTCAGTTTCTCGATGTACTGGTACAGACTGGTATACGCATCGTGTACCAGCGGTGAATCAAGATTTCCGGTCGGTCCGTCCACGACAAAAGTTTCGTGTACCTGGGTCCTGGTGACGCTTGCTTTCGTCCGGCGGAACAGCCTGAGCGGCCGGTCGTCCCCCCATCCGGCCGCGTGCCGGATGGGTCGGGAGAGGAAGTAGTTCTCCCTGGGCATCTGATAGCCGTCACAGGGCGCCGGTGACTCGAGGAGGCGCCGGATTTCCGAATTCAGCGATTCGCTGGGCCGCTCGTCCGCGTCCAGGTTCAATACCCATTCGGAAACCGCCCGGTCCAGCGCCTGCTGTTTCTGCTGCCCGCTGCCGCGCCGGTCTTCGTGAAACAGCCGGACCTTATGGTGACGACTGCAGATCTCGACCGTCCGGTCGGTGCTTCCGCAATCCACCACCACGATTTCGTCGACCCAGGAAACACTCCGCAAACAGGTATCGATATGCGGTTCTTCGTTATAGGTAATGACGATTACGGATATAGAATCCATACATGCATCATCGATCCCGTTCAACGGCGTAATCAACCATGTTCAACAGGGCATGCTTCGCTTGGGTCTCCGGTTCTTCTGCGAGAATCGCCTTGGCCGCTTCCGCGTATTCCAGCGCCTTGCTCCTCGCGAAACGGATGCCGTCGTGGATATGTACGAAGTCGACGATCTCATCGCAGACCTCTTCGCACCACTCCGCTTCGAGCAACTGCTCCACGCGCCTGCTTCCATCGGCCGAAGCGTTCCTGAGGGCATGGATGAGCGGCAGGGTTACCGTGCCTTCCCGGAAATCGTTTCCCCTCGGTTTGCCGATGACGTCTTCGTCACCCGTGAAATTCAGGATGTCGTCGGTTATCTGAAAAGCCATGCCGAGTTTCTCGCCGAAGGCGCTGAACCTGCAGGCCGTCTCGGCCGAACGGCTGGTGAGAAAGGCTCCGGAGTCGCAGCCACAGGCGATGAGCGAAGACGTCTTGTTGCTTATGATGCGATAATACTCCGTCTCGGAAGTCTTGATGTTGAACCGGCGTATGGCCTGGTGCAGTTCCCCTTCGGTAAGCCGCTCGACGCATTCTGCGATTTTCGACGTGATCCTCGAACAGTCCAGTTTCGCGATCAGCGTCAACACCCGGGCGATCACGTTATCGCCCATAAGCACCGAAACGTGGTTGTCCCAGATGGAATTCAGCGTGGGCAGTCCGCGGCGGGTCGTAGCCCGGTCCACCACGTCATCGTGTATCAGCGTAGCGGTGTGGCAGAGTTCGATGATGAATGCCGCCAGCAGCGTCTCTCTGCACGGCGAGCCGTATGCCGAAGCGGACAGAAAAACCAGTGCGGGTCTCAGTCGCTTGCCCTTGGTACGGACCAGGTGGGACCAGATCTGGTTGATGACTTCCACGTCGGACCGGGATATCTCCCTGATCTTGCGTTCAAACTCGTCGAGATGCCCCTGAACCGGCGCGCTGATGGTCCTGAAGTCTATGAATGCCCCCGATTGGCTAAACGTAACCGCCCGCTGATAACTCGAATATATGGCGCAAATCCGTCTGAAAGTCAACTCAATTCGCCGGTTCGGGCGTAAGGGAGGGAGGTGGCGGAAGGGCCTGGTTTACGGCAGCGTCATGACCGCCCGTTCGGCCAGTTGAAGCAATTCCGAGGGAAAAACGCCCACGGCAAGGATCGCCAGGGCGGAAAGGCAGAGCGCCGTCATGCCGCTGAAGGACAGGCGGCC
>LXNJ01001172.1_pt1 | contig 16067 bp, 11 predicted proteins | sample 809081 | NCBI WGS metagenome assembly LXNJ01 (sample SAMN04870510, study PRJNA318959) | sponge metagenome | biome: sponge; feature: marine sponge reef; material: water | host: Petrosia ficiformis | place: Greece: Milos, Mediterranean Sea | collected 2013-05-29 | depth 5-7 m
GGCCTCGCGGATGGCTTCGAGGACCGCGTGGCTCTCGTTCCTCATGTGCGTGAAGTAGACGCCACCGTACTCGCCGGCCACCGCGCTGAGGGCGACCAGTTCATCGGTGGACGCGTAGATTGCCGGCGGATAGATCAGGGACGTGGACACGCCGACGGCTCCATCCTCCATCCCCTCTCTTACGAGCGACTTCATCTGCTCGAGCTGCTCGGGCGTAGGCGCAACGTCCTCGTCGCCGAGCACGACGCGCCGCACCTGGGTCAGGCCGACGTCGTGGACCACGTTGATCGGGATGCCATAGCGCTCGAGGATCGCGAAGTACTCGGAGTAGCGGCGCCAGCGGAGGGTGTCGCCGTCGATCACGGGCGGGTTGCTCAGCGTGGCGTCGCTCTGGGGCGCGGGAGAACCGCCCTCGCCGGAGAGGTAGGTGGTGATGCCCTGGCGCAGCTTGCTTTCGGCGCTCGGGGGGTCGGTGATGAGGACGAGGCTGGCCTGGCCCATCATGTCGACGAACCCCGGGGCGACCACGCGGCCGGCGGCGTCGATGGTGCGGGCGGCTTCGCGGTCCGCCAGCGCGCCCACCGCGATGATGCGGTCGCCGCGCAGTCCGATATCGGCGTCTACGGGCGGCCCGCCGGTTCCGTCGATCACGCGGGCATTGGTAAGGAGGACGTCGAAGGGGGAGGCGTCCGGCGGGGGAGCGGCGTCCGTGCAGGCGGCGGCCGCGAGCGCCGCAGCCGGGAAAGACAGGGCGAAGCGGCGAATGAGGAGGCGGGAAGGCCTCGGGCGGTTGGTCGTCATGGGGTGATCTCCGGGTCGGGAGCGGCCTCCAGCTCGGTCGCGGGCTTCTGACATCGTAGGGAAGCCGGGCGGGAGGAGCCATAGTAGGAACCCGCGACTTGTGCGCTTGTCCCTGTAGAAGCACCGAGATCACTTGGACGGAACTCTGAGCGAGACCCGGACCCGACCTGAACATGCACGGATCGCCCGAATGCGAAACATCCACGTCATGCGCGACACGGACGACAAGCCCGCCCCGGCCGTAGCCCACCGGATCGAGCCCCTCATGGTCTCGATCAAGGGCGGGTCGTCGAGGGCACTCGGCCAGCTGATGGATCTCTGCTGGCCCGAGCTCGTGCGCTACGCCGCGCGGCAGCTGCGCGATGTGGAGATCGCCCGCGATGTCGTGCAGGAGGCGTTCATTCAGGTATGGGAGCGGCGGCGGGCGTGGCGGCCGCGCGGATCGGCGCGCGCGTACCTGTACCGGATCGTCCGGCACCTGGTGATCGATGAGAAGCGGAAGTCCGGCGTGCGCCGGCGGTGGCTGGAGCGGCAGGATCCCGCGGACACCACGCGGCCTGCCACCCCTGCCGAAGTGCTCGACGCCAGGATCCTGGCCGATGCCTTCGAAGCTGCGGTCGCGTCGCTGCCCGAGCGGCGCCGCGAGGTGTTCGAGCTGGTCTTCCAGCGCGGACTCAGCCACGCCGAAGCGGCTGCGGTGATGGGAATCTCGGTGCCTACCATCGCGAACCAGATGAGCGCTGCGCTGCGAGCTGTGCGGCAGGCAATCAAGGAGGACTAGATGGACGAGTTGCTGCTCCGGTACCTGCGCAAGCAGACGAGCGAAGACGAGAATGCGACGGTCACCGCCTGGCTCGAAGGCTCGGCGAAACGAGAGCGCGAGTTGGCGGAACTGCGCCGCATGGTCGAGGTGGGGAGCGTGGTGGATCGCCGGGTGGATCCGGGCGAGATGCCCGATGTCAAGGACTTGATCTGGCGCGCGGAGGCGCGTGTGGTCCGGTCGATGGAGCGTGATGGAGCGCGCCTCGGGCGGAGGTTGCGGCCCAGGCGTTCCTGGCTTCGTTGGAGCGACTGGGCGGCGGTGGGGATCCTGGGCGTCGTGTGCGCGGTGCTGTGGCAAGGGGTCGCCCGGTTGGGCGGCGGCGACGCCATGGTGCCGATCCGGGAGTTCGCGACCGGCCCGGGAGAGACCGAGATGGTGCGGCTGACAGACGGTAGCGTGATCCGCCTCGGGCCCGACAGCCGGCTGAGCGCTGCCTGGCCCGCGGAGTCTCTCCAGGGATCGACGCGCGAGGTGACGCTCCAGGGCGAGGCCTTCTTCGCCGTCGCAACCGACGAGACGCGGCCGTTCCGCATCGTCACGGATGCAGGGACGGCGCAGGTACTTGGAACACGGTTCCACCTGGCCGCGGCCGACGACGAGCTGGCCGTCGCGGTCATCGAAGGGCGGGTTGCCCTGGCCGGTCCGGGTCACGAAGTGCAGGTCGGGGCCGGGCAGACGACGAGCCTGTTGCGCGGCCAGCCGCAGGATCTCACGGCCGCGACCCCGATGGAGAACGTCGCCGCCTGGCTGGACGACTTCCTGATCTTCCACGACACCCCGCTTGGCGTGGCGATGACCGAGGTCGAAGAGCGATACCGCACCGAAGTGGTGGTCAGCGACCCGGTGCTGCTCGATCGCACCCTGACGATGTGGTTCGAGTCCAAGTCGCTTGAAGAAGTGATGACCGTGGTTTGCAGCGTCGTCGACGCGCGGTGCGGCATCGCCGGAGGGGTTGTGAGGATGGAGAGCGCCGATTCGGGAGCGGGCTCGTGACGGCCGTGCAGATGGATCGGGGCAGGTCGCGGGGCGGGCGGAGAGCCGGGCGGTCGGCTCGGCCAACGTGGCTGCGCCTGGCAACCGTTACAGCGCTCGCCACGCTCCTCACCGGCGCCGTCGCGCCGCCGCTCGCCGCCCAGGACGAGCAAATGCTGGCTGCGCTCAGGGGCGAGACCGGGATCGATCCCGAGCCGGGAACCCTCCTCGCGACCGTCTCCGGCCTTTCGATCGAGCGGGCCCTCCTCGAGGACGCACTGGTCCAGCTTGCCGAGCGCGCGCAGGTGCAGATCGCCTTCAGCCCGAGCCTGCTGCCGACCGACCTGCGCGTCGACTGCGACTGCGCGACGCTGCATCTCGCCGAGGCGCTCGACCACCTTCTTGCGGGCACGGATCTGGGATACGTCGAGCTGGGGTCGCAGGTCGTCGTCGTACCGAAGGCCGGCTACGAGGTGTCCGATTCCGACGGCGTGCTGCGCGGACGGGTACGGTCCGAGGTGGCAGTCCCGATCGAGGACGCCACGGTGCGTCTGCTATTGGCGGCGGACACTACCGAACAGCTGGTGAGCGGCAGCGACCGACTGGGCTTCTTCGCCTTTCACGACCTCGCGCCGAGCGCCTATCTGCTGACCGTCACTCGTATCGGTTATGCTCTCCATGAACAGGTCGTCGAGGTGACGCCGGGGTCCGACCATCAGTTGGAAGTAAGTCTGGCCCCACAGGCCGTCGAGTTGCCGGGCGTGCAGGCGGAAGGCTCACGTAGCCGGCAGCGCAATCGGTTCGAGCAGTCCGCCGGCACAACGGTCCAGGAACTGAACCGCCGGGAAATGAAGGCGATTCCGGGCGTCGCGGAGCCGGATCCGATCAAGAGCGTCGAGGTGTTGCCCGGCGTCACCAGAGTCTCCGACTTCAACGCTGCCTTCAACGTCCGGGGCGGCTCGGCCGACCAGAACCTGATCCTCCTGGACGGGATGCCCATCTTCAACCCCTTCCACGCCCTGGGCCTGTTCTCCGTCTTCAACGGCGACATGGTGCAGCGGGCCGAACTGCACACCGGTGGTTTCCCCGCGGAGTACGGCGGACGGACGTCGTCGGTGCTGCTGGTCGAATCCGATCTGGGCGACGGAGAGCTGGGAGTTGACGCGGGCGTGAGCCTGATCGCGAGCCGCGCGGCGGTGAAGGGTGGTCTTTCGGATGGTCTGAAGGATCGGCTCGGCCTCGCGAGCGCGCGGTGGAGAGTGTCCGGCCGCCGCAGCTATCTGGACGTGGTCACCAGACCCTTTCTGGAAGCACCCTTCCCCTATCGCCTCAATGATCTGCAGGCCGGTTTCGAGGCGTGGACGAAGAAGGGGGACAGGATCAGCATTACCGGGTATTCGGGCCGGGACATCGTCGACATCAGGGATCTCGCAATTTTGGACGGCGGATCCGACATCGTCGACGCCAGGGAGGGTGACCCATTCCAACTGGAATGGCGGTGGGGGAACGATGCCGTGGGAGGTTCCTGGACCCGTCCCCTCCGGGGTGGCGGCGCCGTGGATCTGTACGGCTCCTTTTCGCGCTTCAACGGAGTGTTCGAATTCGACGAGTTCGGGGACGTGCGGGTCGCCACCCGCATCAGCCAGTTCGCCCTCGGTGGCGATCTGGAACGCAGGCCGCGACCCCGTCTGAGCTGGAAGTCCGGCTGGTCAATTGGCCGGCTGGAACACCATAACGCCTTCGAAGGCGGGATACCGGAGGCGTTTCCGACTGGACGGGAAGACGGCATCGAGTCGGCCGTCTACTCACAGGTCCGCTGGACTCCGAATTCGCGCTGGCTACTGGAAGGCGGGCTGCGGCTGGACCACTGGAGGTCCGCCGATGCCCCTTCGGCCACGGTGGTCTCACCACGATTCGCGCTCAAGCGGTTTCTGGGCGACGGTGCCTGGGCCGTGCGGGCCGCAGCAGGCCGGTACTCCCAGTTCATTCTCTCGGTGCGGGACGAGAAGCTCCCCATCAGTCCGGAATGGTGGATGCTCTCCGGAAGCATGGCCCCCGTTGTCGTCTCGGAACACCTGCAGGGAGGTGTCGAGGGCTTTGTGGGGGCGGACGATGCCTGGTTTGTCAGTCTCGAGGGATATTATCGCCGCTTCGAGGGTTTGGCGGCTCCGGACTGGGCCGACGATCCCGACGATCCTGCGGACGACCTGATGTCCGGCGAGGGGCGCGCCTACGGGGCCGACATGATGATTCGCCGGGACCTGGGCGAGACCACGGGCTGGCTCTCACTGTCGCTCCTCAAGGCGGAGCGAACCTTCCGTGATACCGGGTCGGGCCTGGATCCGGCGCCCCTGATCCAGTATCCGCCGGTGTTCGACCGCCGCCTCGACGTCGATCTCGTGGCTCGCCGTCAACTGCCCTGGGGCCTTGAAGGCGGGTTGCGCTGGAACTTCGGCACGGGACTGCCGTACACCCGAACGCTCGGTGTCTTCGCCATCTATCGTACCCGGATGGTCGACCTGCTGGTCGATCCCACCTATGCCAGGGCCGTAGCTCTCGGTCCCAGAAATGGAGATCGCTACCCGGTACGGCATCGTATGGACGTCACCGTCCGCCGGACGTGGGAAAAGGCGTGGGGCAGGATCACGCCCTATCTGAACGTGATCAACCTGTACAACCGCAAGAATGTGCTCTTCTACTCGTTCGACTACAGACCGGACGTTCCTGTTCGCCGGGGGACTTCCATGCTCCCCATCCTGCCCACCATCGGAGTGGAGGTGTCATTCTGATGAGCCCGCACAAGTCGCTGCGTTGCGTCCGTTGGAGATCCGCCGGGACCCGCCCGAGATGTTGGCAGGCACCGGGGGTCCTGATCCTGCTGGGCGGCTGTGAACTCGCCGAAGTGCAGACCGAACCCATACCGGATCTGATCCTGGCCGGCGTGACCGTTGTGCTCACCGTCGATCCGCTCGACCCGTCCCGCGTCGACACGCGCGCCAGCGCGTTGATCACCCGATTCCATCGTGAATGGGAACACGAAGAGCCGGGTGCCTCGGTCCGGATCGCGGGCGAATCCGGGCGGGTGCTGCAGCTGGCGGAGGTTCCCGACCCGCTTGCGACATGCGTGACCCAACTCTTGGGGGGGTTCTCCCGCCCCACTGCCGGATCCTGCCACCTTGCCGTCGCTCCTGCGGTCCACTTTGCGCCGGGGGAACGGTTGACCCTGACGGTCACGCTTCCTGACGGCGGCGTCCTGACGGGAGAGAGCCGCATGCCAGGTCTGTTCGCTCCGTCGCAAATGTCCCTGGAGGACGGACGCTGTCGCCTGGATCCGGACACGGGATATCGTTTCGATTGGACCCGCTCTGCGGGAAGCTCGGGCTACATCGCGGAAGCGAGATTCGCAGGGCTTGGGGATTTGTGGGACAGCGAGTACCCCCTGCACCTCAAGGTCGCACTGCGAGGCACCGACCAGACCCAAATTGCCTTTCCGCGCGGTTTCCTTTTCGACCAGCTCGATCCATCAAAGCCGACGGACCTCTACAGGACACTTCGCGAGGGACTTCCCGAGGGCTCCAGCGCGGAGGTCGCGATCGGCGCGATCGACCGCAACTGGGCCAACTGGGTCCGCCTCGGCCAGATCGACTATAGCGGCGTAGTTCCCGTTCCCTCAGTCTTCGGCGACGGCACGGGTTGGTTCGGGACCGGCGTGCGCTGGAAGGTCTCGGTCGAGTCGCACGCGGCTGGCGACGAGGGTGTCGCAAGCGAGCTGCCTCTGTGCGGTGCGGTAGGCGGCTGACGCAACACTCGCACGCGAAATACCGCGTAATCACTTGCTTGCGGGACCGTCACCGCGCAACAAAAAACGTTGCGCGGCGCTAACTAACCGCCCATCGGTGAGGTGTGCACCAGCAGGGCCTTGACCACGATCACGAGTTGGGCGATGACGAGTTCCCGGATCGCGTTTCGGCGGATCGGGGCATCGGCCGTCTCATCCAGCAGCAGCGGGATCGTCCTGGGCGCGATCAACTGGCGGCGCCTGACGTGCAACCGGCGAGAACACCGGCACCAGGTCGGCGAGGAGACTGCCGTCCGGACCGGATCGACGTCGCTCCCTGCCGTCAGCGACGAGCACGAAGAGGAGGACGCGGGGATCGGATGACTGACGACAGGTGTTCATCCGGCGGTCTCGGGCTCGGGGCGGTCTGCAACTGGGCTGGGGACTCCCGACATGGTAGAGGCGGCGGCGGTAGGCGGCCAGATAGCCGGGGGCTTCAGCCGAACGCCGGCAGGGCCACGAAACCGGCAACGGTGAAGTGGTGGTCGAGCGTCAGCGCCTCCCGGACGCCCAACTCGCTCATGACCGCGAAGCTGCACGCGTCGACGAGAGAGATCCGGTGATCCGCAAACCGTTCGATCCAGCGACCGATCGCGTCCTCCTCGCGCTCCGGCGTGATGTACTCGATCCGGTTCGGTGGCCGCCGGACCGCTTCCAGGAACGCGAGAGCGGCCCCGTGTCCCGCCCGGCGAAGCAGCAGAGCGTGAGTCTCGGCCACGACGGCATTGGTGGTCACGATTCGCGCGCCCTGGCGCACCCGTCGGCGCAGAGTCCGCGCCAACACGGCATGATCGGGATGACCGCGGTCGGCCAGGGGGTACCACGCGCTTGTGTCGATGAACAGGCCCTTCACTCCGAATCGTACCCGCCGCGCTCGCGCCGCCGCCTGGACCAGGAAGCCGCCTCGGTGGCGGTCAGGTATTCGTCATGCGCCCTCGCGACATCGATCCCCGGGTCATCCTCCGTCGACACCATCCCGATGATCTCCAGAACCGGGTGACGCTCCGGGTCCGACAACTGGCCTTCCAGGGCCTCCAGGCCCCTCCGCAGCACATCGGACTTGGTGGTGTCGAGCTTTGCCGTCAGCCGTTCCAGACGATCCCGTTCAGCCGTACGCAGATAGACCTGGACCGGCTCCGCGACACGCCGCCCGGCCGATTGATCATTAGATGATTTCATGAATCATGATAATGATTGTTGTCCGGGTACGCGAATCTCCTGGAGGTAGGGCCTCGGCCCCCCGCGCCGCTACCTCCCCAGCAGATTGAACTGCCGCGTGAACTTCACGATGAACGAGCGCGCCAGCGTACCCCTCTCCACGAACCGCCCTCCGTCGGGGTTGAGCCCGTCCGGATAGTCGAAGCCCTGCACGTCGTTGTAGACGATGAACAGCCCGGTGCCGGCCGTGTTGAGCCAGCCGAAGCGCAGATTCGCGGACCAGCTGTCGACCTGGTTGCTGTACTGGAGCAGCGACTGCAGGTAGATCCGCGGGGTGAAGAAGTAGCCGAAGTTCATGCCCAGCAGGACCGTCTCGAACTGGCCCTGCGGGAGGCTCACGTCGAAGTAGTTGATGCGCGCCGAGGTGCTGAACGACGCGTTGGGCCGGAAGGTGAGCGACCCGTTGCCGCCCCACCGCGAACCGCTCAGGAAGCTCCCGAAGTTGATCCGCGACGTAGCGGAGAACCTGGCTGCCGGGTTGCTGTTGAAGACGAGCTGGGACTCCCAGCCCTCGTACGTCCCTTCGGGAATGACCACGCCCGTGCCGAAGATTTCGAACGGCGCGTAGATGCCTTCGACGTTGAAATTTGCGCCGGTATGGATCTGCGCGCCCGAGGGCCACTCCCAGTGCGAATCGATGTGCAGGCGGGCGGATTCCTGGAAGCCGTGCTCGACGCCGGTCTTGCGGCTGTTGTAGGTGTAGAACGAAACGTGCGGCCGGATCTCCCGCAGCCACGTCGGCCGGATCTTGTACATGGTGTGGTACTGGTAGTACCGGTATCCGCGTCTGGGCAGGAACCCGACCTCCGGGTTGAAGCCTTCGCCGATCTCGCGGGCCTGGGCCGTGACGGTCACGCTCCGGCTGCTCCAGTTGCCCGAGAAGTCCCAGGCGTACCCGTTGTCGATCGATCCGGGGTCGTCGGTCTGGGCGACGAAGCTGCCGAAGGTCAGTGCCTCGCCGACCCCCACCGAGACATCGGTCGCGTAGGTGCGGTTGAAGTCGCCGTCGGGGCCGCTCTTGTTGACGAACAGCCCGCCGATGCGCGAGCGGTTGGGCAGTTCCCTGGCCAGCCGGGCCACGGAATAGCCGTGCGCGTCGGCCAGGCTGGTGGCCGCGTCGGTCTGGATGTGCAGGAGCCCGACGTTCAGCCCGGCGGCGCGTCCCGAGAGCCGCGTTCCGCCCCTGATCGGCACGGGCTGGCCGCTGGCGATGCCGATCCGGCGGCTGAAGAAGAGATCGGCACCGCCTCCGCCGACGTTGAAGAAGCCGGCGTTCTCGAGGAAGAACGGCCGCTTTTCGGGGAAGTTGAGCGAGAAGCGGGTCAGGTTGAGCTGTTGGTCGTCGACCTCGACCTGGGCGAAGTCGGTGTTGTAGGTGACGTCCAGCGTGAGGCCCTGCGTGACCTGGAACTTCACCTCGCCGCCGAGGTTGCCGTCACGGGAGAAGCTGGTGGCGGTGGTGTAGTCCCGCCCGGTGGAGCCCAGCATGTACGGGGTCACGGTGGCCAGTCGCCTAAGCGGCGGCCTGAGTCCCTCCAGGTCGCCCGCGTAGTTCAGGCGGTAGAGGTTGAATTCGCGCGGAACCGGGGTCCAGAACGACTCCTCGTTGAGCCGCCGAATGCGGCGAATGACGTTGAAGCCCCAGGTCGCGTTGTCGTTCCCGTACCGCAACGTGTTGAAGGGGATGCGGAATTCGGCGTACCAGCCTTCGTCGTCGGTGGTGGTGGCGACCGTCCAGCTTCCGTCCCAGTTCTTGTTGAAACCGCCGCCCGACCCGGACTGAAAGCGCTGCCGCGAGTTGAATCCGCCCCCCTGGAAGCGGCCTCCCCCGCGTCCTTCGTTCGCGACCTGACCGTCGTATTCGATGCCGGTCGGGGTGGTCCCGAAGACGAAGCCGTTCTGGTCGTCGTTGTAGGTGTCGAGTACGAAGACGACGGCATCGCTCTGGTTGACTTCGTAGTCGCGAATGCGTTCGCCGTAGGTGATGGCGTCGGCCCGGCTGTCGAAGGCCCAGACGCCGACGTAGAGCGCCTGGTCGTCAAAGATCACGCGGACTTCGGTGCGCTCGCTGGCGGCCTGTCCGTCGAAGGGCACGCGCTGGGTGAAGCCGGTCATGGCCCCCGCCTGTCGCCAGACGGATTCATCGAGCCGCCCATCCACGGTCGGGGATTCGGTGACCTCGACGGCCGTGGCGGTCGTGGGCAGGGTTCCGGCCGCACCGCCGGCGGCGGTGCCGGACTCGGAGTCCTGGGCGAAGAGGGGAGCCGCGGCAAGCAGCGCGGCCATCACGCAGGCGCACCGGGGAACCCACGCAAACACGGCGGTGCCACCACCGCCTTGCACATTCCGTTCAGGGCTTTTTCTCATTCAGGCTACCATTCGAAGGTGTGATTGGCCCGAATATACTACACGGCGCGTCGGATGCCGAACGCGAGCATCCGCTAATCGAGCTCCACCAGGAAATAGCGCTTCTTGCCGACCCTGACGACCAGGAAGCGCTCGTGGAGTGGATGCGCCGCGCCAACGCGGACGCCGGTGTCGGTGGCACGCGAGCCGTTCAGGTAGACCCCTCCGCCCTTGATGAGGCGCCGCGCCTCGCTGCGGGACGCCGCCATGCCCGCATCCGCCATCAGCACGGCCAACTCGATGCCGGGTCCATCCAGCACGGACCTCGCAAGCCCGGTCGACGGCACATCCGTGAAGATCTCCTCGATGTCCGCCGCCCCCAGGCCCTCCAGGCTGCCGCCGAACAGCACCCGCGACGCCCGCTCCGCGCGCTCCAGCCCATGGGTTCCGTGCACGGTGCGCGTCACCTCGGCGGCCAGCCGGCGCTGCGCGTCCCGACGGTGCGGGCTCTCGGCGACGGCGTGTTCGAGGGCCGCGAGGTCGGGTTCGCCGAGCAGGGTGAAGAGGCGCAGGTAGCGAATGACGTCGGCGTCTTCGGCGTTCAGCCAGAACTGGTAGAAGCGGTAGGGTGACGTGCGGTCGGGATCCAGCCATACGGTCCCCTCCTCCGTCTTGCCGAACTTCGCGCCCCCGGAGGCGGTCAGCAGGGGGAACACGATCCCGTGGCAGCGGGGCCCGCCGAGCCTCCGCACCAGGTCGATGCCTGCGGTGATGTTGCCCCACTGGTCCGAGCCGCCCATCTGCAGGGTGCAGCCGTAGCGGCGATTGAGCTCCCAGAAGTCGTAGGACTGAAGGAGCTGATAGGAGAATTCGGTGAACGAGATTCCGGACTCCTCATCCGCGAGGCGCCGCCGGACCGATTCCTTGCGCAGCATGGCGTTGACCGAGAAGTGCTTGCCGACGTCGCGCAGGAAGTCGACGAATCCGAGCTCGCCCAGCCATTCGAGGTTGTTCGCCATGCGGGCGGGGTTGGTGCGGGAATCGAAGTCCAGGAAGGCCGCCAGCTGTTTGCGGATCCCCTCGGCGTTTTCCTCGGCCCGGGCCCGGTCGAGGAGGAGGCGTTCCTGCGCCTTGCCGGAGGGGTCGCCGATCAGCCCCGTGCCGCCGCCCACCAGGGCGATCGGACAGTGGCCGGCCCGTTGCAGGTGGACGAGCCCCATGATCGGGACGAGGGACCCGACGTGCAGCGACGAGGCGGTGGGGTCGAAGCCGATGTAGCCGGTGACCTGTCCCGCGTTGAGCGCGGCTGCCGCGTGCTCGGTCGCGTTCGCGAGGAGGCCTCGGCGGCGGAATTCGTCGATCATGTCTCTGCCTCCGTCATTCCCGGGCCGTATCGTTCGGCCACCCGCGCCCGCATCACCTTGCCGGTCCGGGTCCGCGGCAACTCGTCCACGACGACGATCCGCCTCGGCCACCGGCCCCGCGCGAGACGGGCGCGGCAGTGCCGCTCGATGTCGGGGGCGGACACTCCCGTCGGCCCGTCCGGCTCGACCACCGCCACCACCACCTGGCCCCATTCTTCGCTCGGCGCGCCGAACACCACCGCCCGGGCCACCCCGGGGAGCGTCTCGATCACGCGCTCGACCTCGCGGGGGCTCACGTTCAGTCCCCCACTCACAATGATCGCGTCCTCACGCCCCTCGATCCAGACGAGCCCATCGTCATCGACCCTGCCGACGTCCCTGGTGTCAAACCAGCTGTCGGGGCCCGCGCGCAGCGGTTCGGCCGGACAGCCCGGACCGGGGATTGCCACGGATGCCAGCGTCGGTCCCCGAACCGACAGCACGTTCCCGCGACCGGCACGGACCTCCACGCCCGCGATCGGCCGGCCAACCGTGCCGGGAAAGCGGCGCGCCAGTTGGGGCGGCGCGGTGGCGACCTGCGACGCGGTTTCGGTCATGCCCCAGGTCGGGGCGACCGGGAGTCCTGCGCGCCAGGCCTGGTCGAGGAGGGCTGGCGACGCCGCCGCGCCCCCTACGAGGACGCAGCGAAGGGCTTCGGGAGCCTCCGTCAGACGCGCCAGAATCCTGTGAAGCATGACGGGGACGACCGCCAGGTGGGTCAGGTCTCCGGCGACCGCGGCCCCGGCGACCGCGTTCGCGTCGAAAGACCGCCAGAGCCGGACCGACGAACCGTTCATCACGGCCCGCACCACCAGCGACATGCCACCCACGTGCCCGACCGACAGGCAGAGTCCCCAGCGGTCGTTCGAGGTCAGGGCCAGCCGGCGGGTGACGGCCGCGGCCGAAGCGGCGAGGGCGTCGTGATCGAAGCCGATCGCCCTGGGTGCGCCCGAGGAGCCCGAGGTGAGCAGGAAGGCGACAATGTGGGACGGCACATCGGGCCGCAGGGTCGCGTCACGGCCCGGAAAATGGAAACCGGAGTTGTCAATATGTAAAGCAGGGTTGACAATTCGATGGGCATGCGCGACCTCGGCGTCAGTAAGGCCTTCATGCAGCGGCATTGCGATGCAGCCGGTCCTCCACGCTCCGAACAGCGCGGCGATCGCCTGTGGGCCGGGCGTGAGACACAGCGTGACGAAGGAGCGGGGCGGCACGCCGGCATCGCGGATGCGGTTCGACCAGCCGGTTGCGGCCTCGTCAAGCTCGGCGAAGGTGAGGCGTCCGCCATCCCGGGTCAGCGCGGTGGCGTCGGGACTGGTTGCGGCCCGTCGCGCGAGATCGCTTGCGGGGGTCAAGACGTTCCAAGGAGGATGCCGACCGCGAGCCCGGCCCCGTAGAACGCGACGCCTCGGGCGGTCTGTCCCAGCGCGGGGTTCAGGGTGCGCCGGTCCACGCTGCCGGGATCGCCGAGCACGGCCACGACCCGCGACCCGGCCGGAATGCACGGCAGCCACCCGGCCAGCGACAGGAGCGTCCACGGCGACCACCCCATCGCGGCAATGCCGCCAATCGGCACGGCGGCCGCTACCGCCAGGCACGCGAAATACTGCGCCACGCTGAAGCGGTCGCCGAACCGCACGGCAAGGGTGCGCTTCCCGGCAGCGGCGTCGGTCTCGCGGTCACGGTGGTTGTTCACGACCAGGATCGCCGTGCTGAAGGCCCCCATCCCCACTCCGGCGACGATCGCGTCGGCCGACCAGGCGAGGGCCTGCACGTAGTACGTCCCCGCGGTGGCGGCGAGCCCGAAGAAGATGAAGACGCCCACGTCCCCGAGACCGTGATAGGACAGCGGATACGGCCCCCCCGTGTACCCGACGGCGAACGCCAGCGACAGCAGCCCGATGACCGCCACGGGCCACCCGCCCACCGCAACCAGGTACACGCCGATCAGAAAGGCCGCCACCATCGTCAGCGCCATGCCGCGCCACACCGACTCGGGCGACAGCAAGCCCGCCTGGGTGACGCGAACGGGCCCGAGCCGCTCGGCGGTATCGCTGCCCTTGAAGAAATCGTAGTAGTCGTTGGCCAGGTTGGTCGCGATCTGAATGAGGAGGCCGCCCGCCAGCGCGGCCACGGCCGGTCCCGCGGCAAACTGGCCGTGCGCGGCCGCGAAGCCCGTGCCCGCGACGACCGGAGCGGACGCCGCCGTGAGCGTGCGCGGCCGGGTGGCGAGGATCCAGGCCTTGGTGCGGGTAACCGTCACCACGGCAGCCAGGGATACTTCCGGAAGTCCGGCTTGCGCTTCTCGAGGTAGGCGTCGCGCCCCTCCTGGCCCTGCTCGGTCATGTAGAACAGGAGCGTGGCGTTGCCGGCGAGTTCCTGGAGCCCCGCCTGTCCATCGACATCGGCGTTGAACGCGGACTTGAGAAGCCGGATCGCCAGGGGACTGTGCTCCAGGATCCGCTGCGCCCACGCGAACCCCTCGTCCTCGAGCCGATCCACGGGAACCACCTTGTTCACCAGGCCCATCTCCTCGGCTTCGCGGGCGTTGTACTGGCGGCACAGGTACCAGATTTCGCGGGCCTTCTTCTGGCCGACGATGCGCGCAAGGAACGACGAGCCGAAGCCGCCGTCAAAGCTGCCCACCTTGGGGCCGGTCTGGCCGAAGACGGCGTTGTCCGCGGCGATGGTCAGGTCGCACACCACGTGCAGCACATGGCCGCCGCCGATGGCGTACCCCGCCACCAGCGCGATCACCGGCTTGGGCATCGTGCGGATGAGGCGCTGCAGGACGAGAACGTTCAGACGCGGCACTCCGTCGCCTCCCACGTAGCCGGCATCGCCCCGCACGCGCTGATCGCCGCCCGAACAGAATGCGTATTTCCCGTCCTTCGCAGGCCCCTCGCCCGTCAGGAGCACCACGCCGATCGACGAGTCCTCGTTGGCGTCGTTGAATGCGTCGAGAAGCTCGAACAGCGTCTCCGGACGGAACGCGTTGCGCACCTCGGGGCGGTTGATGGCGATCCGCGCGACCCCGTCGCGCTTCCCGTACGTGATGTCCTCGTAGGACTTCACCGTCTTCCAGGCGGTGTCGGTCATTGCATCTCCCGGTTCAAGAGCTCGTTCACGCTCCGGGCCGCCTCCGCCTGGACACGGCGGTGGCTCCGCCGGTTTCGTTCGCGGTCGGTTCGCACCCGGATCACCTCTGCTCCCCGCCGCCCCACGGCCGACGCGACTGCCTCCTCCAGCTCCTGCGGGCTCGCCGCGTCCGTGAAGGGCACACCGTACATCCGTGCCGCGTGCCGGAAGTCGAGCCCGTGCGGCGTCGCGAAATAGGGCGTGAAGACCGGCTCGAAGTCGCGGATCGGAAGCATGTGAAAGATGCCGCCTCCGTCGTTGTCGACCAAGACGAACACGACGTTGAGGTCCCGGTCGCGGGCCGCGAGGAGGCCGTTCATGTCGTGGTAGAAGGCGAGATCGCCGACCAGCGCGACCACGGGACCGGCGCCCCCGGCGGCGCACCCGAGCGCCGACGAGACGATGCCGTCGATTCCGCTCGCACCCCGGTTGCCGAGGACCTGAAGGCCGCGGGTGGCGGGGCGGCCGTAGGCGTCCACGTCGCGGACCGGCATGGACGACGAGACGAACAGGGTCGCGCCCGAGGGCAGGGCCCGAATCGCCGCCGCCGCGTAGGCGCCCTCGTTGTCCGCGTCGGCGGCGCCCGCCTCGACGGCCTCCCAGGCAGCCGCCTCGATCTCCATCCAGCGGCGCGTCCAGCGGAGCCGCGAGGAGGGGGGCGGCCCGGCACCGTCGCCATCGCCGTCGTCACGCGCCAGGCGGTCGAGTACGCGCGACGCTGGAGCGTGCACATAGTGGTCCGCCAGACCCTGGTAGTCCTTGCGGTGCGTCCCGTCGTCGATCACGATGTGCGTCGCGTGCTTCCACGTTGCCAGCGCCGCTTCCAGGGCCCCCGAGGTCGGCGTGCGGCCCACCCGGATGATCAGGTCGGGCTCCAGGCTCTCGACCACCTCGCGAATGCGCAGGAAATGGTCGTACGCACCCAGGATGGGCGCGTCGTCGGCCTCGTCCATGCCGACTGCGAAGCGCGCGCCGGAGAGCGGATCCGCAAGCGTTGGCACCTTCCTGCGCGCAGCGAACCGCACCGCCGCCGGGCCGTCGAGTCCCGGGTCGCACGCCGGTCCCGCGACGAGCAGGGGACGGCGGGCGGCCCCCAGCCACCGTCCGACCAGCGTGTCGCGGTCGGATCCCCGTACGCGACCGCTCGGGCGGGGCCGCCACGAGCCGGGCTCGGCCGCCTCCGCCTCCGCGACGCGCTCCAGCTCGGATTCCGAAGGCCGGGGGCCTTCGTCGCCCGGACCCCGCAGCGCGATCCCCTCCACGGACTCCGGCTGGAGGGGCTTGTCGAACGGCACGTTGAGGTGGACGGGCCCGCCTGGCGGACCCAGGGCGTGCCGGGCCGCCGTGCGCACCGTGTCGATCATCGAACGGGGGCCCGTACTCTGCAGTTCGCCCTGCGACGGGAGCGGCAGGTCCGCCTCGAAGCGCACGCGGTCACCGAAGATCCCGGGCTGGAGGATCGTCTGATTGGCGTCTGCCCCGCGCATCCCGGGCGGACGGTCGGCCGTGACCAGTACCAGCGGAAGAT
>LXNJ01001173.1_pt1 | contig 16063 bp, 9 predicted proteins | sample 809081 | NCBI WGS metagenome assembly LXNJ01 (sample SAMN04870510, study PRJNA318959) | sponge metagenome | biome: sponge; feature: marine sponge reef; material: water | host: Petrosia ficiformis | place: Greece: Milos, Mediterranean Sea | collected 2013-05-29 | depth 5-7 m
CCGCCGGCAATCATCTTTGCTGCGACGCCGTGGGCATCCCCAGTCCAAGTCGTCAGCTTCATGTTGCCGCCAAGTTGCTTCATCTCGGCGAACAACTCCTCCGCACGCTCGTAAGGGGCAACCGTGTCGCGATCGCCGTGAAATGCCCAGATCGGTACGTCCTTGATCAGGGACGCGTCTATGAACGGGTCGTCTTGGCCGCGGCCCGTCCCCGCTGACGGGGCCGCCGCGGCGAAATATCCGGGATCGATCTGCAACAGGATGAACGATCCGTGTCCGCCCATCGAATGCCCGAGTACGTAGACCCTGTCTTGATCAGCGGCAGGCAGCGCGGCGACGATCGACTTGATCTTCTCCAGGTGCGCGGCATCCCACAGTCGCGTTGTCTGCGGGGCAAGCACATAGCTCGGGTATTGCTTCCGCAGTTCCTCATCGGCTAGGAGCCTGTTCCAGGCCCGTAGCTGCTTGCGGTTGTCCGCGCCTCTGCCGCCACCGCCGTGCAACGACACGATGACTGGATAGAGCTTGCCTTCGTCAAACGCCATTGGCCCCATGAGCCGGTACGGCATTTCCCCGTCGGCGTGAGGCTCGTAGTGGCGAATCCAGCTCTCGGAGCCAGCGTCTTGGTTCACCTGTGCGTTGGCGATTGAGAGGATCGCCGCGAGCAACATGACTAGCCTAGCCCGGGGAACTCGGATCAGTGACGGATTGTGCATGTGGGCCTCCGATGCGTCTCTGGACCAATCATACGCATTGGGGTGGCGTTTGACACTACTTCCGAGTGCGCGGAAACGGGTCTCAGCATGCTATGCCTAGACCCGCTGTGGGCGGTAGCGGGATTCGCTCAGCGGTCGCATAGGCGCGCCGGTACTGCCGGAACTGACACGGGTCTCCGAGGGAATGCTCCCTGCCGTAGACGACTCCTGCTCCGGTCGCCCGGCTCAGGCTTACCCTTTGAACCCGCCTGCCACTTCAAACGCATGGCCGAGGTTCAGCATGGTCTGCTCTTGGAAGTGGTTGGTCAAGATCTGCATGCCGATGGGCAGCCCTTCGCGCGTCTTGCCACAAGGCACGCTCATCCCGGCGATGCCTGCCAAGCTGGCTGTGATCGTGTAGATGTCCGATAGGTACATCTGCAGTGGGTCGCTGGTCTTCTCGCCGAGCTTGAATGCGGGAAACGGCGAGACGGGCGTGATGATCGCGTCCACCGTCTTGAACGCTTCGGCGAAATCCTGCGCGATCAGCGCGCGAACTTCCTGCGCCTTGCGGTAGTAGGCGTCGTAGTAGCCGGAACTGAGCACGTAAGTGCCGAGAATGATCCGCCGCGTCACCTCCGGCCCGAAGCCCTCGGCCCTGGAGTTGAGGTACATGTCGCGCAGGGTGCCGGAACTCTCGGCGCGCCGCGAGTACCGCACGCCGTCGTACCGCGCGAGGTTGGAGCTCGCTTCCGCCGTGCAGATCAGGTAGTAGCTCGCGATTGCGTAGCAGGTGTGGGGCAGGCTGATCTCTACAGGCTCGCAGCCCAGGCTCCGCAGCCGGTCCAGGCCGGCCTGCACCTTGGCCCCGACCGCGACCTCAAGGCCCTCGCCGTAATACTCCTTCGGAATTCCGATCTTGAGCCCGTGCACCTGTACATTCAGATCTCCGGCATAGTCCGGCACCGGTGCGTTCGCGGCGGTCGAGTCCGATGGGTCCGGCCCGGCGATGGTCCCCAGCAGCAGGGCCGCGTCCTTGACCGTGCGAGAAAACGGCCCGATGTGATCCAGCGAGCTTGCGAACGCCACTAGGCCGTAGCGCGACACTCGGCCATAGGTGGGCATGATGCCCACCGCCCCGCAGAACGAGGCTGGCTGGCGGATCGAACCGCCGGTGTCAGAGCCGAGCGAGATGGGCGTGTAGCCGCCCGCCACGGCCGCTGCCGACCCACCGCTCGAGCCGCCGGGAACGCGATCCGACGCAGCCGGGTTGCGCACGGGAAAAAACGCCGAGTTCTCGTTCGAGGAGCCCATCGCGAACTCGTCGCAGTTCGTCTTGCCGACGATCACGGCTCCGGCCCGTTCGACGCTTCGCACCGCCGTGGCGTCGTAGGGTGCGACAAAGTGCTCCAAGGCGCGCGACGCACAGGTGGTCTTTTCTCCCTGCGTCATGATCACGTCCTTGACCGCCAGCGGCACGCCCGCCAAGGGGCCGACCTCGACGCCCGCCGCAAGCTCGGCATCCACGCGGCCCGCGGCTGCCAGCGCGCGCTCTGGCGTCAGGCTGAGGTACACCCCCGACTCGCGGTTCTCGGCTTCGGCCAGACGCAGGGCTTGCTGGGCCAGTTCGAGCGCGCTGAAGCGCTTTGCCTGCAGCCCGGCCCGGATCGACTCGACCGTGAGTTGCCTGAAGTCCTCCATGTTGGTCCTCAGCGCTCAATCACCCGCGGCACCTTGAAGTGGCCCGCTCCCGGCAGCGGTGCAGATCGCATGGCTGTCGCTTGGTCAAAGCTCTGGCCCTGTTCGTCGGCGCGTAGCCGGGCGACGTTGCCTTTATGCAGGACTTGGGCCATTGGCTCGACCCCGCTGGTGTCCAGTTCGTTGAGCTGGTCGACGTACGAGAGGATTTCTTCCAAATCTTTCGTGTAGCGTTCAATATCCGCCTCGCTGAGGCGCAGGTTGGCCAGTGCGGCGATGTGCTGGACTTCTTCGGGTGTGATCTTCATGGCTTGCGGCGGCCCCTTGCGGAACGGCGTGGCGGGCGCCGGGAAACTGGCTTGCTCGGACGTTCCGGCCCTTCGGACGCAGGGAGTTGGAACTGGACCTGGGTCACTGCTCGGGATCCCATCTCCTGCTGGAGCAGCGAGACGATTTGGCGTTGCATGGGCCTGAATTCTTCCAGCCAAGCCAAGTCCGAGACCCGCACGAACAGCGTGGGGGGCCGGACCCGAACGGGCTCGGAATGACTCGCAAGTAGCGGACCGACAGCCTCGGGCCAGTACGCCCTGATCAAGTCCAATTGCCAGCGGACAGTATCGGGCGTGCCCTGGAACAATCGGGGAAGGATGCTCTTGGCCTGCTCCATCCGCGTCCGCTAGGCCATTCTATCGCAGGTTCCCGGGCATCGGCTCAACCGCGGCGCGCCACGGGCCGCAGCGCGCCTCGGCGGATTGGCGGAATCTACGCGCAGGGCGGCTTTCGTATAATGAAAGGGCCAGCGCAGCGGAACCGTCGTTTCCGCTTGCCCGTATGCCATGAAACTGCATTCTTGGGATCAGGTTGAATTGGAGGATCTCAGCGAGGCCGTAGCGCGCCGCGTCATCCACAGCGAGCGCATGACCACCGCGCGGATCCATCTCAAGAAGGGTGCCGTTGTGCCGCGTCATAGCCACGAGAACGAGCAGATCAGCCACGTCCTCGAAGGGTCGCTGCTGTTTCAGTTCGATGACCGCCAGATCACTGCCAAGGCCGGTGATCTGGTGGAGATCGCTTCCCATGAGCCTCACCGAGTGGAGGCTCTGCAGGACTCGCTCGCGATGGATGTCTTCCAGCCCACGCGGCAGGACTGGATCCAAGGCGACGATGGCTACCTCAGGAACCGCCGCGGTTCCTGAGCGCGTATTTCAGTAGAGACTACGGAGACTCCACGCCCCTGCCGCGCCAGCCGCGGCCTGATGCTTCGCGCAGATTGCAGCAACAAGACTATGGACTTGGGAATTCAGGACCGGGCGGCGGTCGTGACGGCCGCCAGCCGCGGCATGGGCAGGGCGATCGCGGGGGCACTGGCGGCCGAGGGGTGCAAGGTAGCCATTTGCTCGCGCGACCCGGAGGCGATCTCGGCCGCCGCCGCGGCGATCCGCCAGACACACGGGGTGGAGGTGTTCCACAAGGCCGTGGACGTGAGCGAGGCCGAGTCGCTGCAGGCATTCGTGGCCGAGGCGCGCCAGGCCTTGGGCCCGATAAGCATCGCCGTCGCCAATGCCGGCGGGCCGCCTGGCGGGCGCTTCGAGGATTTCGGCGCCGAGGACTGGCAGTCCGCCTTCCGCCTCAATTTTCTCAGCACTTGGGCGCTGATCCAAGCTGTCCTGCCCGACATGCGCTCCCAGCGCTGGGGACGGGTGGTCTCGCTGACATCGACGTCGGTGCGGCAGCCGATCGAGGGATTGATCCTGTCCAACGGGGTGCGCGCGAGCGTGGTCGGCATGCTCAAGACACTGGCCGCTGAGTACGGTTCGGAAAATATCCTGTTCAACAATGCGGGTCCGGGATTGATCGCTACCGACCGCCTGCTCAGCATCGCGCAGCGCCGCGCCGATGCGGCCGGGATCGGCCGAGACGAGATGATCGACCGCCTCGCCAGCCAGACGGCGCTGCGGAGGGTCGGCCAACCCGAGGAATTCGCGGCCGTGGTTGCTTTCCTCTGCTCCGCGCAGGCAAGCTACGTTACGGGTTCTTCCTTGATGATCGACGGCGGGCTGGTGAAGGCCGTTTGAACGGGGCTTAGATGGGTACGCAGAGATTCAAGATGCCGATTCTGGCGGCACTGGCGTGCGCCTTGGCGCTGGCACTCGTGCCGGCGTTGGGGCAAGCGCCGCCGTCCCCGGTGCCGATCAGCGCCGCAGGACCGCAGTGGGTGAACAACCATGGTGCGCGGCTGGTCATCGGCCAGTCCAGCTTCACGCGTCAAGATCCGATCTCCAGCCGCGAGGCGCTCGGCGCGGCCCAAGGCGTGGCTTTCGCCGGGAACCGACTCTTTGTCGCCGATGGCAACCGTCTCGGCGCGCGTCCGGTCAACAACCGGATCCTGATCTACAACAATGTCGCCGGCTTCGTGCCGGAACCCGACCGGCTGCTGCCGCAAGATTCTCTCTGCCCGGCATGTGTCGGATTGCCGGATCTAGTAGTGGGACAGCCCGATTTTGACACCACGGCGTCCTCGGACCTTCCCGAGACGCCCGGCCTGAACAATCCCTCGGCCGTGCATAGCGACGGGGTCGTCTTGGCCGTGGCCGACACCAATAACAATCGCGTGCTGCTGTGGAACCCGGTGCCCGCTGTCAATGGCACGCCGCCTGACGTCGTGCTCGGCCAGGCTGACTTCACCGGTTTCTCGCCTCTCACGTCGGCCAGTGGCATGCGCGGGCCGCAGGGCGTTTGGATCGATGGCGGGCGCCTGTTCGTGGCCGACACCCAAAACAGCCGCATCCTGATCTGGAACACGATCCCGACCTCGAACGGCCAGACGCCGGACATCGTGCTGGGCCAGCCTGACTTTGACACGCGGCACGAGGCCGACCTGACCCAGGGCGTCTACGAGCCGGACGACAAGCACATGCTCGAGCCGGTGGGTGTGACGGTCTCCGGCGGGCGCCTGTTCGTCGCCGATCTGGGCTTTAACCGGATCATGATCTTTAGCGCGATCCCGACGCAGAGTTTCGCCAGCGCCGACGTGGTGATCGGACAGCCCGACTTCAGCTCGAGCGAGCCGAACAACGCAGAGGCGCTCTGCGAGCCGATCGGGCCGCTCGACGACGACGGCAGCCGCAGTGAGAATGAGACCCCCCCCACCAACGTCCCGCTGGTGATCCCCTTGCCGCCGCAGCGGGCGGAGATCGACCCCGATGAAGTGCGTTATCCGCGCCGCTGCGAGGCGACGCTGAACTTCCCGCGCTTCGCGCTGGCGGTCGACGAGCGTCTGTTCGTGGCCGATGCGGGCAATGACCGCATCTTGGTCTACAACCAAATCCCGATGTCGCACGGCGCGGCGGCCGACTTGGTCATCGGCCAGCCGAACTTCGTGCAGCTCACCGAGTCCGAAGGGCCCGGCAGCATCCGCTCGCCGGCGGCGATGGCGTATGACGGCCAGAACCTGTATGTCGCCGATCCCTTCACGCGCCGCATCCTGGTCTTCACGCCGGGCGAGGACATGATCGACCTCAACGGCATTCGCAATTCCGCGGCCATCAGCATCCACAGCCGCGGGCACTTGGAGTTCGACCAGAACCTGCCGGTCGACATTTCCGACACGCCCGAAGACGAGTCCCAGCAGGCGCCCGTGCTGCCCGGCGGCGAGGAAATCAAGATCACCTTGGACGGCTCGGAACTCTTCTACACGACTGTCGAGGGCGAGACGGCCGCGGACGTGCGCGACAACGTGGTGGCCATGATCAACAACGACCCGACAGTGTCGGTGACGGCCTCACCCGCGCTGGGCGTCGGGCGCCATGCCACGGGCGAGATCCGCTTCGGCGGCGAGGCGCGCCCCGGCGACGAGGTGACGCTGGACATCAACGGCCGAAAGTACTCCTTTGTCGTGCCCGAAGGCGACATTCCGGAGCGTTTCGTCGACCGGCTCAACTACCTCGTCGATAACGCGGAAGATCCGGAGGTAATCGTCGAGCGCCGGGTCGACCAAATCGAGACCTTGGAAATCGTGCACAGGGAGGTCGGGCCGATCGGCAACAGTCTGCCGTTCTCGATCAGCATCACACCCGGATCGCCCACCACGGCCGAGGCCAGCGGTCCCACGCTTGCGCGGGGCACGGTCAGCTACCGCGCGAACCTGCGGGCCAAACGCGAGGGTCCGACCGGCAACTGGATCACCGTAGAGCTGCGCAACAGCGGGAGCGAGCTGCAAGCTGAGACATCGGGATCCCGGCTTACCGGCGGCTCGGACGCGCGGGACATGCCGCCCGGGACGCTTGCGTCCATCTTTGGGCAGGACTTGGCGAGCGAGACCACGAGCGTTTGGCAGCGCACGTCGCTGCCGGCCCAGCCCGGACAAGGCCTTCCGACCGAGCTGGCCGGCGTTCAGGTGCTGGCCAACGGCCGCTTGGCGCCGCTGCTCATGGTGTCGCCGGCTCAGATCAACTTCCAGGTCCCATGGGAGCTCGAAGGCACGGGCCACAGCTTCTACCTGCGGCGCACGATGCCGGACGGCAGCGTGCGTGTGTCGGCCGCGAAAGCCACGCAGGCCGTGCGGGCCGGACCGGGACTGTTCGCGCTAGAAGGTGTCGAGCCGCGCCACGGCATCGCCGTCCACGCAACTGGCGTCGCCCAGGGCTCGGTGGCAGTGACGGTGCCCGACCGGCCCCGTGACGACGACCCCAACAACGACGCCACCGAGAACCGCCAGCTCACCCAAGAGGGCGCTGATGGGCGGATCGTGGTCAATGGCCGCGAGTATTACTACCGCTCGCCCGGGGACGAAAGCCCCGAAACCATCCGCGACAAGTTCATTGAGCTCATCAATGCAGGCGACGGCGATCCGGACGTGATCGCCGAAGCCGGCACGAGAAGCTTCTTTTCTGCCCGCGCCGATTTGGAATTCGGGGGCGAGCCCAAGGCGGGCGACACGGTGTCGGTCACCGTGCGCGACCGCACCTATAGTTACACGCTGACCGAGCAGGACGCCGAGGATCCGGAAAGAGCGCTCTTGATCATGCGCAACATCCTGGTGCGCTCGATCAACGCCGGGGTCGGGGATCCGGAAGTGACCTCGCGCGTATTGCAGGAAGTGGGATCGGTGAAGTTGCAGATCGTAGCGCGCTCGCTGGGCGTGGACGGCAACGAGATTCCCTACAGCTTCGACGTGATTTCCGACGACGGCATAGAGGTCAGCACGAATCGCGAGAACGGGTTCTTGGAAGACGGCAACACACCACCGGTGGTCGTCATCAAGGCCCGCGAGGCGGGCAAGCAGGGCAACAACATCACCTATGCCGCCCAGGGGACCGAGGTGCCGGACGACGATCCGACCACCCCCGACACGAACGAGCGCACCGAGGCGGAGGTCTTCTTGACGCTTTCGGCGCGCGGCTCGCACCTGTGCTGCGGAAACGAGCCGTTGTCGCTGATCACCGAGGACAACCCGCTCGTGCCCGGCGAGGAGATCATCGTCTTCGCCACCGGATTGGGCCTGACCGACAACCAAAACGCGATCGCGACCGGCCAGCCGACCCCCGCCGGAACTGTTGCCAACGTGCCGCTGGTGGCCGACGATTTCGTTTCGTCGCAGTTCGGCGGACGCACGGCCCAGGTGGAGTTCGTCGGATTGATGGAGGGCACCGTCGGCGTCTATCAGGTCAACCTGCTCACGAACACGGATTTGGCCGACAACCCGGCGACGCCGCTGTGGATCGCCCAGCAGCTGTTCATCAGTAACGTCATCACGCTGCCGGTGAAGAACCTCGTCCCGCGGCCGCCGCCGGACTTCTAGCCGCCGACCACAGCGAGCGGGCCTGTGCGACTGGCACCCGCCAGCTTTCGAAACGCTGAGCTAGGAGCGAACACGAGTCCCGCCTAGATGTGCCACTGGATGCGATCGCCGTTGAAGCGGGTGCGCACCTTGCGCGCCCCTTCGCGCGACGCGGCCTTGTCCCGTGCCCAGTCCTTGAACGCTTCTTCGAGTTCCTCCACGACCGCTTCGTTGTCGGACGAGAGATCCTGCGATTCGGCGGGGTCTGCGTCCACGTCGTAGAGGCGCCTGAGCCCTTCCGCCAGCAATAGCTTCCAAGAGCCCCGCCGCACGGCAGCATTCGGGCCCGAACGCCAGACTAAGTGTTCATGCGGCCGTCCGTCCGCCGTGGCTTCCAAGAATGGCAGCAGATCCACGCCATCGAGCGGTGCCATCTCAGAGGTGTCCGCGCCTGCGGCCGCTAGCGCGGTCGGCACGATGTCCAGCGAGCTGACCGGATGCTCGAATCGCATGCCCCCACCCAGCCGGCCTGGCCATTGCAGCACATACGGCACCCGAATGCCGCCTTCGTGGAGATTGCGCTTGTGCCCGGTAAGGGGGTGGTTGCGCCGTCCGTCCACGTCGCTCGGCTCGGCCGCGCCGTTGTCACTGGTGAAGACGACCAGCGTGTTTTCCTCGAGGCCTCGCCCGCGCAACTTCGCCAGCACGGCCCCGACCCAGTCGTCCACGGCGCTGATCATGGCGGCGTAGATCCGCGCAGTTTCGTTCTCGATCGCGGGGAACCGCTCGTAGTACTTGTCGATCGTCTGGATCGGGCTGTGCGGCGCGTGGAAGGCGAGGTACAGAAAGAACGGTTCGTCCGCGTGAGCCTCGATGGACTCGACGCCAGCCCGTCCGAGCCGATCCGTCAAGTACTCCTCCATGGGCAAGGGATCCCGGCCCAGGTAGAGAGAGCGCGCGCGCCCGGTTCCATCCGCTTGACCATCGTCGGCATGTCCGGGAGCGATCTTGGCATTCGGCCACGCGGGGTCGACGAAGCGCGATCCGGACGGCATTCCGAGGAAGTAGTCGAAGCCGCGGTCGAGCGGGTGATACCCGTCGGCCATTCCAAGCTGCCACTTGCCCACCGCCCCGGTGGTGTATCCGGCGCGCTTGAGAGCAGTTGCCAAGCTCGTTTCGCTCTGTGGCAGCGATTTGGGCGCCGCGTTGATGGGCGGCACGGTCTGGGAGTTGAGTTCCTTGCCCCAGCGCTGCTGGTAGCGCCCGGTGATCAGCGCCGGACGCGAAGGGTTGCACACCGGTGCGGTGACGTAGCCCGAGGTGAATCCAACGCCGTTGGCCGCGATGGAGTCGATGCTTGGAGTCGGGATGTCGCCGCCATACCATGACACGCTGCCGTAGCCGAGGTCATCGGCAAACATCACGACGATGTTGGGTGGCGGGACCGGTGCGGCCGGTTCGGGAGTTGCGCAGCCCCACAGCGAGAGTGCCGCTAGCACGGCTACTGCACTCAGTCCCGCTGTGTTGGTCGCTGCTGCCCTGCGTTTCGCGGACATGGCTGAGCCATCGTATCGCACGCGGCCCGTGCCTGCAGCCGGATTCGGTGCAAGCGATCATGGGCGAGCAGCGGCGATCGTCCAACTGTTCGCGCCACCGCACAATCGCGGCCAGAAGCGCTAAACTTGCGGGAGCCAGCGCCGCGCCGCGGCGTTGAGCTCTGCCGCGCAAGCTTCGAGCTAGCGCACCGGATACTATCTGTGATCGTGAGCGGGGGCAAATGAGAGTCCGAATCGTCGCAGCCGCGCTTTTTGTTTGCGGAGTCGGTCCGGCCGCCGAACGTGTCGAGTTCAACCGCGATGTCCGGCCGATCCTGTCAGAGAACTGCTTCGCATGCCACGGTCCCGACCGCAACGCCCGGCAGGCCGATCTGCGCCTAGACCGGCGCGAGGAAGCCTTGGGGCGGGGCGTGATCCAGCCGGGAGACGCTTCGGGCAGTCGCCTGGTCCAGCGAATCCGCCAGGATAACCCTGCCTTGATAATGCCTCCGGTTGCAACGGACAAGGAGCTGACCGACGACCAGAAGCAGCTCCTGTCGAACTGGATCTCGCAAGGCGCCGAATACCAAGAGCACTGGGCGTACCTGAAGCCGCAGCGGCCTGCTGCGCCCGCAGGTCCGCCGGGAATCGATCACTTGGTGAACCGCTTGCTTGCGGAGCGTGGATTGCAACCCGTGCCGGAGGCCGACCGGCGGACTCTGGCCAGGCGGCTCAGTTTGGACCTCACCGGCCTGCCGCCCGGTCCCTCCTTGGTCGAGTCCTTCGTGCGCGACAAGCGGCCCGATGCCTACGAGCGGCTGCTGGACACCTTGCTCGACTCGCCGCATTACGGCGAGCGGATGGCAGTCCACTGGCTGGATCTGGTGCGCTACGCGGATACGATCGGCTATCACGGAGACGTGGCTGTGAACGTGTACCCGTTCCGCGACTACATCGTGCGCTCGTTCAACGAGAACAAGCCGTTCGATGCGATGTCCCGCGAGCAGCTTGCGGGCGACCTCTTGGACGAACCCACGCGCTGGCAGCTCGTGGCCAGCGGGTACAACCGCCTGAGCCGCATGACGAACGAGGGCGGCTCCCAGGCCAAGGAGTATCTGGCCAAGTACGCCGCGGACAGGGTGCGCAACATCTCCACGGTTTGGCTGGGCTCGACGCTGGGCTGCGCCGAGTGCCACGACCACAAGTTCGATCCCTTCCTGGCCAAGGATTTCTACTCGATGGCTGCCTTCTTCGCCGATATCGAGGAAGAGGGCGTGTTTGCGGGCACCGGCAACTGGGGGTCGAGCGTGCGTGTGCTCGCACCTGAGGCCCGCAGCGAAATGGACCAGATCGAGCGGCAGCTGGCAGAGGTGAAACCCGCCGCCGAGCCTCCGACGGCGGGCGAGAATCAAGGCCTGGACGAAGTCGCCGCTTACCTGAGAGCGGACCTCCTGCGCTGGAATGTTCTCGACCCCGACCGAGTCTGGGCGGACTGCGCTCACCCCGAATTCGACCAATGCGGCCGGTTCGTGCTGGAGGAAGAGGCGGATGGAGTTGTGCGCGTCACCACCTCGGACGACAAGAAGCCGACCAAATCGATCCACCGCACCGAGATCCCTTTGCAGGCGGGGACCTTGACCGCCGTGGCTCTGGAACTGTATCCGACCGGAGACTACAGCAGCTTTGCGTTGGCCGAGTTCGAGGTGAGGCTGCTTGGGCGCGAGCGCTGGCCCGTGCGGATATCGCTCCAAGGCTTGGTCCCGGATCACGAGGAATCGGGTTCGATGTTGCGCGACGCGCTCGACGACAACTATCACACCGGCTGGAGCGGCAAGTGGGCCGAGCACGCTTCCCGGACCGCTCTGTTCACGTTCGAAGAACCGCTGAAGACGCGGGCCGGCGAACGCTTGCAAATCACGCTGATCGGGTATTCCCGCAACGGACTCGGCCTGCCCTCGCGGTTCCGCCTGCTGGGGACCGATTCGGCGTTTCCAGAATTGCCAGCTCAAGGGAACTTGCGCGCGGCTGTGCTTGCCGAGGGCGAACGCAGCGAGGTGCAGCGGACGGCCCTGCGCGCAGCCTACGACAGCCTCGGGGCATTCCGACCGAACTGGCGACGAATCCGGGCCTTGGAGCGTCGCCAGAAGGAGCTGCTCGATGGCGCTCACGAGTCTCTCGTGGCCAAGGCCGTCGAAGAGCCGCGCCAGATGCGCGTCCTCCCGCGCGGAAATTGGATGGACGAATCAGGCGAGTCTGTCCAGCCGCAGGTGCCACAATTCCTGGGGCCGCTGGACTCCGATGGCCGACGCCTGACGCGCTTGGACTTGGCGAACTGGGTGACCGATCCTGACAACCCACTCACCGCCCGCGTGTTCGTCAATCGCCTTTGGAAGATGTTCTTCGGCACCGGCCTGTCGAAGGTCTTGGACGACGTTGGTTCGCAGGGCGAGCCCCCGATAAACCGAGAGCTGCTGGACTGGCTGGCCGTTGAGTTCGTGGAGAGCGGATGGGACGTGCGCCACATCGTAAAGACAATGCTGCTGTCCGAGACCTATCGGCGCTCGAGCGAGCCCTCGGACGAACTGCTCGCGAACGATCCGTATAACCGTCTGCACGGACGCCAGGCCATGGCGCGGCTCGATGCGGAGTTCTTACGGGACAACGCCCTGGCCGTTAGCGGTCTGCTCAACCGCGCTACGGGCGGGCCCGGCGTCAAGCCCTACCAGCCACCGGGTTACTACAAGGAACTCAATTTCCCCAAGCGCGTGTATGAAGCCGACTTGAACGCAAACCAATTCCGGCGCGGCCTGTACACTCACTGGCAGCGGCAGTACGTGCATCCGGCGCTAATGGCGTTTGACGCCCCAGCGCGCGAGGAGTGCGCCGCCGAGCGCGGCGTGTCCAACACACCCTTGCAGTCACTGGTGCTGCTGAACGATCCCAGTTATGTCGAAGCCGCCCGGGCGTTTGCGGCGAGAATCGTGCGCGATGGCGGCAAGAGTGCTGCGAAGCGGATCGATTTCGCCTTCCGCGAAGCCTTTTCGCGGCTGCCCGTAGAGGCCGAGCGCGCTGTGCTGCTGGACTTGCTGGAGCGGCACCGCAAGCGGTACCGAGAGGACCCAGATGGTGCCGAGCAGCTGCTCGGCACTGGAATTTCGCGTCATTCCGCAGGGGCCTCCGGCCCCGAGCTGGCGGCGTGGACAAGCGTGGCGCGAGCACTGTACAACAAGCATGAGTTCCTGATGCGGTACTGACCGATGACCATCCTGAAACCTGCCTTCGACCCGCAACTGTCGCGCCGCGCGTTTCTCGGCCGTGCCTCGATGGGGCTCGGCTCGGTCGCCCTCGCCTCGCTGCTCAAGCCCGACTTGCTCGGAATCCAGCCCGGCGTGAGCGGGTTTCCGAATGCCCCGGCAAAGGTCAAGCGCGTGATCTTCCTGTGCATGGCGGGCGGGCCCGCCCATCTGGAACTGCTCGACTACAAGCCGGAGCTGGCCAAGCGCAGCGGCGAGCCCATGCCCGAGTCGTTCACGAAGGGCCAGCAGATCGCCCAATTGCAGGGCAAGGAGTTGCGCATCCTCGGGCCGCAGCATCCGTTCAGGCACTACGGACGGAGCGGCCAGCACATGACTTCGCTGCTGCCCCACATCGGCAGCATCGCCGATGACATCTGCATCGTCCGCTCGATGCAGACCGAGCAGATCAACCACGACACTGCGCACACCTTCATGAACACAGGCTTCCGTCTGCCCGGCCGTCCCAGCATGGGGTCTTGGCTGCTGTACGGGCTGGGCAGTGAGTCGGAAGACCTGCCCGGCTTTGTCGTGCTGACATCCGAGGGCGGATCGCAGAGCCAGCCCATCGCGGCCCGGCAATGGAATAGCGGCTTTCTGCCCAGCATCTACCAAGGCGTGAAGTTCAACTCGACGGGCGATCCGGTCAACTACGTGCGCAATCCGGCGGGTGTCAGTCGCGAGATGCAGGGCGACCTGATCAATGCGGTCGGCGAATTGAACACAGTGCAGCAGGGCTGGACCAAGGACCCGGAGATCGCGACGCGGATCTCGCAGTACGAGCTGGCTTTCCGAATGCAGATGAGCGTGCCCGACTTGGTGGATTTTTCAAACGAGCCCCAGCACGTTCTGGACATGTACGGGACGCAAGGCGGAGACGGCACGTTCAATGCGAACTGCCTGCTGGCGCGGCGCATGGCCGAGCGCGGCGTGCGCTTCATCCACCTTTACCACCGCGGCTGGGACCACCACAACGAGATCAAGACGCTGCTGCCGAAGAGCTGCGGCTACGTGGACCAGGGCACGGCTGCCTTGGTGAAGGACCTGAAGCAGCGTGGGATGTTCGACGACACGCTCATCGTGTGGTGCGGCGAATTCGGCCGCACGCCGATGTCGCAGGGATCAAATCCGGACCTGATCGGGCGCGACCATCACATCAAGGGCTTCTCGATGTGGATGGCCGGCGGCGGCATCAAGGGTGGCCACAGCTACGGCGCGACTGACGAATTGGGGTACAACGCGGTGGAGAACGTCGTGCATGTGCATGACCTGCATGCCACGATGCTGCATCTGTTCGGCATTGACCACACCAGGCTCAACTACCGCTTCCAAGGTCGGGACTTCCGGCTGACCGATGTCCACGGCAAGATTGTGCGGGATATCTTGGCATAGGGTCGAGGCCCAACTGCAATCGCCTGGCCCGCGATGGGCGCGTCAGATGACATCCAACCCGCGCCGGGCTAGGCTTGGCGAACCACGGCTGACCTCCGTGCCACCATCCCGCCCGGCGCATGGCGGCGGCGTTCAAGCTGCGCTGCCAGCAGCTCTTCGCGGGTAGATCGGACGCAAGCCAGACTCACAACCAGCCGACAGCGCAACTGACGATCAGCCGCAGAACAGCCTGACTATCAGCCGAAGGCGGCGCGGCGGCAGCGGCGCCGTCGGGTTGACTGGCCTTCGGGTGGCAGCAATTCCGGCTGCAGGCTGGGCCAGACCGCCCTGATCGCGAACGAACCCGTGCCGGGACATCGACGGGCCTCTCCGGCTTCATGAACATAATCTGATAGAATTACGCTCAGATTTTCTTATTATGTGACTTGACATATGCTCTAGGCGGTGTATACTGAGTTTGAAAGCGATGCTTTCGCCAACAAAGGAGACAACATGCACATGCTTCAACACACACCGTTCAACCCATGGAGGCCCGCCTTCCGGCTATTGGGTGCGCACGCGGACCCGGCCAGCTGGCTGCCGGCGTTCGACATCACGGAGACGGACGACGCCGTCGTACTGCGCGGCGACGTCCCCGGCGTCCCTCAGGAGGACATCGAGGTCCGCATTGACGACGACGTCTTGACAGTGCGCGGAGAGCGCAAGCGGATCGAGAAGGGCGGCGGATTCGCCCGCAGCGAGCGCCTGCACGGAAAGTTCGAGCGCGCATTCCGCTTGGGGGACAGCGTTGATGCCGATGGCGTCAAGGCGTCCTACGCCAACGGCGTGCTCGAGCTGACCCTGCCCAAGCGCGAGCCCGCGGACACCAGCCGCTTGGTTCCGATCAACTGATCCCGGGGCCCACGAAGCGGGGCGCGGGCCGGTTCTCTCCGGCCTCCGCCCCGCAGAGTGAACCACGGCTTTCGAGCCGGATTCGCAGAAGGAGCAGGCCATGATCCCGTTCGAAAGGTTCACCCAGAAGGCCCAAGAGGCGGTCCGCCAGACACAGCTGCTCGCGGCCGAGGCCAATCAGCAGACCCTGCAGCCGGCGCACCTGCTCGCGGCCCTAGCCGCCGAAGACAACGGCATCGTTCCAGCCGTCCTGTCCAAGCTCGGCATCTCCGCGTCCGACACCGGCCGCCGAGTGCAGCCGCTCCTCGACGCGATACCGGAGGTGCGCGGCGTTGCCGGCGGCACACACCTGGACGAGTCCCTGCAAGCCGTCTTCGGGCAAGCGGAACGAGAGTCGCGCCGCTTCAAGGACGACTACGTCTCCACGGAGCACCTGCTGCTGGCCATTAGCGCCCAGAAGAAGGATCCCGCAGCCAAGCTCCTGCAGGAACTGGGGGCGACGCACGAGGCCATCCTGCAGGCGCTGGCCTCCATACGGGGAACCCAGCGCGTCAGCGACCAAAACCCGGAAGACAAGTACCAGGCTCTCGAGCGCTACGCCCTCGACCTGACCGCGCAAGCCCGCGAGGGCAAGCTCGATCCGGTCATCGGGCGCGACGAAGAAATCCGGCGGGTGGTCCAGGTGCTCTCGCGCCGCACGAAGAACAACCCCGTCCTGATAGGCGAACCCGGGGTGGGCAAGACGGCCATTGCAGAGGGCCTGGCCCAGAGAATCATCAA
>LXNJ01001174.1_pt1 | contig 16060 bp, 14 predicted proteins | sample 809081 | NCBI WGS metagenome assembly LXNJ01 (sample SAMN04870510, study PRJNA318959) | sponge metagenome | biome: sponge; feature: marine sponge reef; material: water | host: Petrosia ficiformis | place: Greece: Milos, Mediterranean Sea | collected 2013-05-29 | depth 5-7 m
CGCCATGATTCATACCGTTGATTTCTTGATTTGGCGCATGCTGCGTTGATTTGGCAATGAATTGCGCAACTACAAACGCATTTCTATAAATCAAGCGGCACCTGGCGTCTGTCCCTGTCTGTGTTGATGCGCCAAATATTTATGCACACCCCTCATCTATATACGCCCTTTCCTAATCGGGAAATTGCACCTTCCGGTAATACCCACGTTGTTCCTGTGGGGTCATCTGGCACAACATTAAATGGTGCTGGTTTTGGATTTTGCATTGTGTTACTCCTTTACAAGTTAACACCCAGTGTCTGTTGTTAGTCTTGAGAACCGATAAAGGACTTCAAATCCCACAGCAGAATTGTGCCATCAAAACTACCACTTGCCAAAAGCGTTCCATCTGGCGAAAAGGCAAGCGACTGCACATCTGTCGTATGTCCCCAGAAGGTGTGGATATTTTCACCGGTAGCAACATCCCATAAACGGATTGTCGTTTTCTCCCTCCCTTTTTGCCACCAAGTTCCAGATGCGAGATACTCGCCACACGGTGAAAAGGCAAGGGCATACGCCTTTTGGTTATCCTGAGGCTGTGGTATTGTCCGGATCAGTTTCAAGTTTTCAGCACACCACAATCGGATTTCACCGAACATTCCACCTGCAATTAGGTTGCCACATGGTGAGAATGCTATTGCTGCCCTGTATGTGAGAGGTTTATCCAAAGGAAGTATCGCAATCTGTTCACCAGATTCAACGTCCCATAACCGGACTGTTTTATCCCTTGATCCACTCGCAAGTCCTTTACCATCTGGAGAAAATGCCAACGAACTGATGAGATCGGTGTGGCCTGTAAGCCGTTCCAATTTTTCCTTTTGTTTGAAATTCCATACACAAATTGTGTCATCTATACCTCTTCCCGCAAACCGATCACCTATTGGAGTAAATACTATACACTCTATTGATTCCGTTTGTTGAGCAATTTCAAATTCGGCAATCGGTTCATCGGGTTTGTCAACATCCCACACGTAGACAGTCCGTTGATTATTGGAGCGATCTCTATAAGAGGAAACAGCCAAGATGTTACCATCAGGGCGAAAAGCGAACGATTTGATGAACACTTCCTTCATTAAAGTTTTCCGTGCTTTCTTACTCACAACATCCCATAACACGACACCTCTACCTGAACGTATACATGCGAGTGTCTGTCCATCCGGTGAAAAACGGATCTGTCCCCGAGGGTAAACAGATTCACCCAATATTGAGGATTTGTGTATGTTTTTACATTTATCCTTTTTATGCGGAGGGATATCTGCATCTGTGTCGGAGAGAGTTAATAGCGGATATCTTTTTATACATGTAGCTTCAATACTTTCTGGATGTAAGTCCAAAACATGTAGCTTTTCACGGCGTTCTACATTCCAGACTTCAATTGTGTCTTGTCGATCCTCAATAGCATGTAGTTCACCCTTTAGTGAGAAAAATGGGTTTTTCCTAACTGTCCCAGATTCGCTATATATCATCTTTGGCATATTCTTTCCAAATTCCCACACATTTAGTGTTTTACCTCCTTTTGTGACACACGCCAACTGACGATTGTCTGGTGAAAAAGCAAAATGTCTTCCCTCAAACTTCATAATCGGTGTTCCAGTTTCTGATGGCCATACATAAGTATTCCAACCTGCTGTAGCGGCAAGGAGTTTTCTATCAGGCGAAAAATCGAGTCGAGAAATTCCACCCTTGGTTTCATGTCCACCCCAATCCATCTCCGCGATGCGGACACCGTTTTGGAGATCCAATACTTGAACTATACCCTTAGATTGAGAGGCGGCGGCAATCCAATTGCTATCTGGAGAAAAGGTAATGTATCTATTTTTCATCCACATTATTTCTGTGATACACTCACCACTCTGAACATCTCGTATCTTAATTCTACCATCCCAATTGCCAATGGCGATCAGCTTACCATCAGACGAAAAATTGACAGCAGAAATAAGACCACGTTCCGTTTCCCACAAAGCAATGGGTGACCTTGACGACATTTCGTACCACCAGAGTCCCATAAGAGTGCCAATGACGAAATATGTGCTATCTGGAGAAATTCCTATCTCACTCTCTCTTTTTTGATAATACCCTTTCCCTAATCGCGCGAGTGTGCCTTCAGGTAATGCCCACGTTGTTCCTGTGGGGTCATCTGGCACAACATTAAATGGCGCTGGTTTTGGATTTTGCATTGTATGAAATTCCTTTTTTATATATCGCTGAGGCACAGAGACTTCGCGCTACGATGGTCTGTGATTATAGTTATAGTTCTGCACGCGTCATAAAGGTGGCATAGATGGCAGAAGTCCGCACCAGATCGGGAATATGCACACGTTCATTTATAGCATGTCCCCCCTCACCCTTCGGTCCGTAACCAATTCCCGGCAAACCAGTGTTCACAAAATAGTGTAGGTCCGTAAATCCCGCAGTACTCTTAAATTTCGGTTGATTGAATCGCACAGTCCGCACTGCATCAGCAAAACCTTGTGCCAAAGGAGAATCTATATCTGTGATACATGGCTCAATTCGTAAGATTGCTTGCACCTCTGCTTTTAAATCCGGATAGTACTCACATGCCCCTGAAATTGCTTCTCGTAAATCAAGTTCCGCAAACTCAAGCTTTTCGTTCGGTGTAACCCGCCGATCAATTGAGAACGTGAGATGTGCCGGAACAGTATTGACTTTATCCCCTTCAGTGCCGCGAAACGTTCCACCAATGTTCATAGTTGGAAAACGTTCACCGCCATCAGGCAGTTTAAATGCGCGTTCCGGGGACTTCAAATCGCGTTTTACCCGTTGCAAGGCTAATACAAGTTCGGCTGTTTTTTCAAAAGCGTTTATCCCTTTGTCTGGTTGAGACCCGTGTACCGCTTTTCCGTGGACGTCAATTTCCAACCACAGCACACCGTTATGTCCGTTGCCGATGTTCATCTCTGAACCACCCTCACAGTTGACAACATAGTCCGCTTTGACCAATCCCTTCTCAACAATGTATCCTGCTCCTAACTGCCCGCCAGTTTCCTCATCACAAGTGAACGAGCATTCAATGTTAAACAACGGTTCAATGCCACTTTCCTGAACAGCCTGAATTGCAAATAGAAGTGCAGCGATGGCATCCTTCATATCATCTGCACCACGCCCGTAAAGCCACTCGCCTTCAATCTTTCCGCTGAACGGATCATCAAAACGCCACTCCCCCGCAACTGGCACCACATCGTAATGGGCGTTAAAATGCACTGTCTTTGAAGCACCGACATCCCAACGTGCAATCAGGTTCAAGCGGGGATGGCTTGAGACATTTGAAATAACTTGTTCAGCACGTCGTTTTGGAACCTTTACAACATTTGTTTTCATTCCCAACGTGTTGCACTTCGCCTCAAGCAGTGCAACAATCTCAGCATAATTCTCACCCGGCGGATTAACAGTAGGAATTCTGACAAGTTCTTGTAGCAACTTACACAACGAATCTTGATTCTCCTTAATATAACTTTGTACGGACATATACCATATCTCCTGTTTAGGATACAACCGCTTGGTCACCAGCAGACAGATGCCCAACCGTTTCACCGGTCTCCGTGAAGGTACGGGTTACTTCAACAGAGGCATAAGTCCACAAAATCTTCATGGGGGCGCCGCTTTCATTCCAAAACCGATGCGGGATACCAGCAGGAACGAACGTTGTGTCGTAGGTATTCATTGTAAAGATTTCACCGTCGACTTCGCAGGTGGCTTCACCTTCAAGAATCGTCACAGATTCATCGCAGTTGTGGTAGTGGCGTGCAATCGCTGCACCGGGTTCAAACATCGTTATGCCATTGGTAAGTGATGTTGAATCCAGCCACTTACCTGCCAACGGCACTGTTTGGACACCTGTGCCGCGGTCAATAGGGTTCTGTTTATCAAAATCAATTACATGTGCTTTTGTGCTCATATTGGTAGGTCTCTTTCAGTTTGGATTTGTCATAGTTTCACATAAATACACAATAATTTCAACAAGTAATTGTGTCGTGAGTATGTTATGTTTTTGACAAAACTGTCCACCTCTTATTGTAGAGGCAATGATTTATGAGATAGGTTATTTCATTCACTACAAGTAAGGTGGCGTACATTTTCAAACCCGCCTATAGCATGCTCTATATCAGAATCTGTGTGCGTTGCCATCACGGTAACGCGCAAACGGCTTGTCCCTGCTGGCACAGCCGGTGGACGAATTGCGGGGGCAAACACATCCTCTGCAAGTAACGCTTCAGCGACATCTGTTGCGCGTTGCGGTTCTCCTAATATCACCGGCAAAATCTGTGTTTGGCTCGGTAATAAGGTATACCCTAAATTCGTTAACGCTGCTTTCATGGTTTCTGCATGTTTCAGTAGTTGTCGCCGCAAATTCCGTGAAGTACGCATCACATTGAGCGCAGCATCTGCCGCTGCCAACGTAGCAGGTGGAAGTCCTGTCGTAAAAATGAAACCACGCGCGCGGTTGATGAGTAAATCAATCAACACACGACTTCCAGCGACATACCCTCCTAAACCACCAATTGCTTTGCTGAGCGTCCCCATCTGAATAATATTTTGTCCTTCTAATCCAAAATGTGACACAGTACCACTCCCATCTTTTCCTAAAACGCCAAATCCGTGTGCGTCATCTATCAGTAGCATCGCATTATAATTCAATGCGGCTTCGTAAATTTCAGGTAGCGGGGCAATATCACCATCCATACTGAAAACACCGTCTGTTACGATAAGTCGCCGCCTAAAACCAGCAGGCTCCGCTAATAAAGTTTTTAGGTGTTCCACATCGCAATGTCGGTATACCTTTTTGGTAGCACGGCTAAGACGACATCCGTCAATAATGCTTGCATGGTTGAGCGCATCGCTTAAAATGAGGTCGCCTTCGCCCACAAGTACAGGAATAATACTTGTATTTGCCGCATAACCCGAGCTAAACACAAGTGCTGCTTCAGTTCCCTTTGTTTTCGCTAAGTTTGCCTCTAAAGTTTCGTAGAGTACGCTATTTCCTGAAATAAGGCGAGAACCGCTTGCACCTGTACCATAAACATAAGTTGCTGAAACTGCTGCGGCAATTACCCTATGGTGCATGCTTAACCCTAAATAGTTGTTTGAGCCGAGGTTCACAACATAGTTTCCATCAAGAGTGATTACATCTGTCGGAGGACTCATCACGGTGCGGAGATGGCGCAGCAATCCTGCTTCTTCAAGTTCCGTATATTCTGTTTGTAGCCAGTCGTAGTAGCTCATCCCGTCACCCGATGAACTGCCTGAGGAAAATATGGCTCTGCCTTAAAGCGCGTTGCCGTGTTTCCAACGTCTCTTCATAAGCGCGATCCTCAACCTCAACACAGACCGAACCGTCATAACCGGTATCGCTCAAGACCGAGAAAAAACTGCCCCAATTGACATCGCCAAGCCCCGGCAGTTTCGGTGTATGATACGCCAATGGTGTTGCGAGGATTCCCACTTCATCAAGTTGTTCTCTATCTAACCGTACATCTTTCGCATGCACATGGAAGATACGATTAGCAAACGTAGCAAGCGGTTTCAGGTAATCCATCTGCAGCCATATAAAGTGGGACGGGTCGAAATTGAGTCCGAAATTCTTGGATGGAATTTCCTCAAACATCCGTTCCCAAATCGCTGGAGAATATGCAAGGTTTTGTCCAGCGGGCCATTCGTCTTCAGTGAAAAACATCGGACAATTCTCAATGCCGATACGGATGCCATGGTCCGCAGCGAATTGGATGAGCGGTTTCCACACCTGCTTGAACCGTTCCCAATTGTCGTCTATTGTGCGTGTCTGATCTCTGCCGATGAACGTATTTACAATGTCTATTGACAACCGTTGCGCTGCCAGTATCAGCTGTTTAAGATGTTCGCTATAGATTTTCGCTTCTGTTTCGTTAGGTGTTAGTGGGTTTGGATAGTAACCTAACCCGCTAATCGTTATCCCCGCATCTGAAACACATTGTAGAATGTCATCTGCTGCTGCATCGGAAAGTGCCGTTACGTCAACGTGTGTAACGCCTGCATAACGTCTTTCCGCTTTTCCTTTCGGCCAGCACATCAGTTCAACACAATCATAACCGGTATCGGCGGCAAATTGGATAACTTCCGCCAATGTTTGGTCAGGCAAAATCGCACTTACAAATCCAAGTTTCATACACAACCTCCATGTCGCTTTTCAAACATTATACTACGCATCGGACAATTTTTGGAGATATTTTAGAATCTATTTATACACTGAATTTTGTTTCAAAATATAAAAAAATATGATACAATTCACAATATAAGCCTAAAAGGAGGGAATTATGACTCCTAAACAGCGATACCTATTTGATTTGACAGGTTATATCCACCTGAAAAACGTTCTCAGTGAAGTAGAATTAAAAAATGCCCAAGATGCTGTTGAACGTTGTGTCCAAACACCAGTAGACGAACTCCCGCCAGGCATTAGTTATGGCGGTGGCGGTTTTTCAAACGGCTTTTCTTATGACAAATCGCTTGAGGCACTCACACTTCACCCAAAAACATGGCCCATTGTCCAAGAGTTGACCAGCAACAGGCCGCGTTTTAATCGGGGATCTCTGGTTGCAAAAGGTCCTGAACATGATCAAGTTATCGGCAAGCTGCACTGTGCTCGTGAAGATTGCGGATGGCAGACGCGGAGATATGTCGCTAAAAATGGGAAAATTCACAACAACGACTTTGCAATCTTTTTCTATTTCACCGATGTCTATCCGGGTGATGGCGGATTAGTGGTATTGCCGGGTTCTCACAAAGCAGGTTTTGAAAGACCAGAAGGGATTTTCTTTCCAGACCCGGAGAATCCCTCTGATGAACTCCATCCTGCTCTCGTAAATGTTACCGCACGTGCAGGCGATGCAATCGTTATGTCCGAACTACTCACCCATGGCGTTTTAATATGGAAACCGAAGGAAAGGTATCGCCGATTTCTCATTTTGCGTTACAAGACACAGTTTTTTGAAGATAATAGAGGACGCAGAGACCCGTTTCCACCTGAAGTGATGGAACGACTTTCCCCTGAAACCCGTGAACTTGCACAACCCGCACATTATACACATATCAAGGATATTGTTAAACAGGAACATGTCCAGTTAACCTAAAAGGAACGGAGAATGACACCAGAACAACGCTATTTATTTGACGTTACAGGCTATCTACATATTAAAAACGCTGTTACGGGGGACGCACTGAAAGCGGCACAAGAGGCTGTTGATAGGTATATTCACATGCCACTTGACGAACGCCCCGAAGGATTTACAACGCGTCCGCGCGAATTAGAACCAGGCAAAGGCGGTAGATATGAGCACGGATTTGCATTTGACCGATCGCTTGAAGCGATGACGGTGCATCCCGCTATCTGGCCCCTCGTCAAAGAGTTCACCTTTGATATGCCGAGGTTTGTAACAGGCACACTCACACTTGAACAACACAATCCTGACAGGCAACCGATGGGAACAAATCCTGCAGGACTGCATTGCGCACGCGAGGGACGCCACTGGCTCACACGATATGAAGTTAAGGATAGCCAAATCTACTGCAATGATTTTGTAGCGTTCTTCTACTTGACAGATGTGAATCCTGGCGATGGTGGTCTAATAGTCATTCCGGGGTCGCATAAAAGCCAATTTGAACGCCCTGAAGACCTTCTGACACCTGGACCAGATGGCATTGATCCTGAACCAGATGACGTTTTTACCAATCTCACGCCAAAAGCAGGCGACTTCCTTGTTATCTCTGAACTCTTGACACACGGTGTTTTGCAGTGGCGACCAAAAGATCGGGATAGAAGATTCCTTATTTTAAGGTATCGTCCGCAATATGAAGGCAGATCCGGACTGCCAGAACCAATCGTCAATCGCTTGTCACCAGAGGTGCAGGAACTAACACAAACCGCATCTTATGGACATATAAAGGAAGTTGTCAAACTGGATGTTGTCCAATTAACGGCATAGCAGAAATCAGTATGCCAAGTAAAATGCGGTGTGCATAAATAAGTTCGTCAGATATGTGCTTAAAGGTAGTAGGCACGCTCCGCGTGCCGTAACAAGTTAAAGAGGCGCAATGAATTGCGCAACTACAAACGCCGTAAATCTTGATAAAAAATGTGTAGGTGTAATCTGTTTGATATTGCACAATACAATTATGAACACTTTTAGGTAAATATGATGGAGGAACTCCGATGGAAACCACACAATACCGTGTCTGTATTGTTGGCTGTGGACGGATGGGCGGTACCATTGATGAAGAGGTGCGAGGAACGCCCCACGGTGCACTACCGTATTCACATGCTGCTGGTTACACCGCTTTTGAGCGAACAACAATTGTCGCTGGCGCAGATGTGGTTGAAGAAAAAGCAAAATATGTCTGCGACAAATGGGACATCCCGAAGTACTATCTTGACTATAAAGAGATGATAGTGCAGGAAAAACCTGATATTATCAGCATCGCCACGCGCCCGGGAAACCACGCCGACATCACACAATTTGCCGCAGAAAATGGTATCAAAGGTATCTATTGCGATAAACCGCTCTGTGCCTCTATGGAAGAGGCGGATGCTATGCTTGAGGTGTGCGAAAAATACAACATCAAATTCAATCTCGGTACACAGAGACGTTTTACACCTGGCTATATCAAGATGCGTGAAATCCTTGAAAGTGGCGAATTAGGTGAGCGGCGTTCTATCATCTCCTATACGGGTGGTTCCGCTTTATGGGGCTACACTCACGCCGCCGATCTAATTCTCTTTTTAGCAAGCGATTCGCCGATAGAATACGTGCAAGGCAACGTCGCTGTTGATGATGCTGACTTTGAGGATAACCGCACCGATACTGATCCGGGAATTGTGATGGGATTTATCCGTTTTCAGAATGGAATCAACGGTATCAGTATTCCGGGCACCGCTTATGAATTTGAAGTGAATTGTAGTGAAGGTACAGTCCGTTCCCTCAACAATGGACTCGGTTTTCAACTTCGCAAACGGCAAGGACAGTTTAATGAAATTTTAGACACGCAATTTCCGCTTTTTGAACGGAAAAGTGGCACTGTAGGGTGCATTGAGGACATCGTTGAAGCAATTGACACCGATACTGAGACGCAAGGCAACATTCAACTTGCACATCGTAGCACCGAAATGGTCTTTGCCATCGTTGACTCGCAACGGCAGAAAGGCATTCGTGTGCCGATACCGATGGAAAACCGAGGACTCTATCTCGGAAGGTGGTAAACCGATGATTACAAAATTACAAAGCATTTGTGGGAGGGGTTTAAAACCCCGAAAACTCACAAAGATTTGCGTCATTGTTTTTGGTATACTGTTTCTGCTAATCTATACAACAACTTCACCGAAAGGCGATTCGCACTCGGAAACCGACCAGACACGTCCAGCAAGCACACGCTATGCACAACGCACCCCAAGTCGAGATGGTATCGGCAAAATCTACATGGGGCGCGAAATATCGCAGGTCATGGGACATCTTGCTGCGGGATGGTTAGAGCGCCCCGCACGTGAACGCGAAGAGATGCCGAATAAACTCATTGAAATGTTGAAACTAAAAGAAGGGGATGTTGTCGCCGATATTGGGGTTGGTACAGGTTACATCGCCCGGCGTATTTCACCTATAGTTGGCAAAACAGGTACTATCTATGGTGTTGAAATTCAGCAAGAGATGCTTGACATCCTTGCTGAAAAGATGGCAGAAGAAGGTATTACCAATATCAAAGGCGTATTAGGCACGATTACCGATCCGAAACTGCCACCGAATTCGGCTGACCTCGCCATTATGGTGGATGTTTACCATGAATTTTCGCATCCGTATGAGATGATGCAGAATATCTGTCGTGCCCTCAAAGTGGGCGGTAGAGTAGCGTTTGTAGAATATCGTTTGGAAGATGACAATGTGCCAATCAAACGTTTACACAAGATGAGCGAATTACAAGTAATGAAGGAGGCGACTCCTCATCCGTTGTCTTGGGTAGAAACGCATGATGACCTGCCGTGGCAGCATGTTATCATTTTTGAGAAGGTTGCGGGAGAATAGGTGGGTTTTGCACAAATCATAAAAGTGCTTACGGGGCGGAGTTTTTTGCAGCTTTAAAGACAGAATCAATAGCACCAAAGAGAGCAGGCAAATTATCCACGCTAAAACTCGTTCGATTTTGGGTGAAGGTTTCACCGACAAGGTGTCCAATCTGCCAGAGTGTTCCATCGCTGACAATACCGTACACAGGATGTTCCGTATCCTCGTTGATCTTTTGAGCGGCGACTAACTCCGCTAAACATTGTCCCCAACCAACCTCAAAATCGTTCTTCTTTGCCTCAACCATCATTATCAATGGCGTGCCGACTACAAGTTTGCCTAACTCAGACCGTGTGGAAATAAAATAATCTGGTGTCCCGCTCAAAACATCATCGTAAGTGATCGGCTTTTTTATCCAGAGCGCGTAGTCCTCAGCATACCCTTTGTAGACTTCACGCAAAACAGGGAAGATTATTGCCTCACACCGCGCACCCTCGGAGGTAAGAACATCAATATATTCACGGTTAAAATCAAATTCTTGTAAAAATTGTTCGGAAGGACCCGCACTGTTTTCAGTTTCTATAAAGTCATTTTCCACATGCCGTATTCTGAATCTCTCTTGAACTTCAGGGATTGCTTTGAAATCACTAAATGCCATTCTGCTGCACCTCAATGAAATCTTTTTATTTGCCATTCGGTATGTGATTGTCCTTGCGAACATAATAGAAAACCAAACAAAAACTATGACAAAGTTATAATAAGGCAGGATCATATTCAATCACTGCTGCAATTGCAGTTACAATCATGTCCATGATTGACAGTGGAACTTCCCCGACTTTTCCGACAAATCGAAGTGTATCAAGACCTCGTAGTAGTAACGTATCAACAGCAGAAAATTTTGTGAGATTATTTGTTGAATTGGGTTCTAACTTCACATGCCAAATGTTTTCGGCAAAGGTATCTTTCCATTCCGTTATCGGGGCAACGAGTCGGATAGGTAACACACCTATTTCATCGGAATTCACGACAACAACGCGACGCGTTTTCCGAATTTCAGCACCGCGTGTCGGGTTAAGATCAACTAACCAAATTTCCCCGCGTGTCGGATTCATCAACAAAATCTCCTGCTTGCCATTTGTCACGTTCAACCTCTGTTTGTTTGTAATAGTCCTTCATTTCTTCAGCTTGTTGCGATAGAAGTTGGCGACGTTCATCGGCAGAAAGATGCATAAATTTCGCTTGAGGTGATTCACCTTCCGCTGTTGTTAAGGAATGCAGCAAAAGGTACGCTAAAGGCAATTTAGATTCTGGCAGTTTTGCTACTAATGCTTGCACTTCGGTGTGTGTTATTGTTCGCATCCTTTCCTCCTGATATGGTAATTTTGAAAAGACCATAACAAATTGCTGTTTAAGATTATACAATCTTTTCGGCACATCTTCAACAAAATTACATCTCTAAATCAAAAAAGTATTGACAATAAAACCTTTTATGTCTTAAAATGGCATAATCATTTTTAAACTTTTTGATTGTCATAACGTTATATAACACAATTACTCTGTTACAACAAACTTCAGCTTGTAAGCCATATTGAAAAAGGGAGTGAATTCCAGTGAAAAGTGCTAAAAGTTCAATTCCACTAACTGCCATGTTTGTCTGTTTGTGTATCGCAATGTTAGGACTGCCAATAGCATTTGCAGATCACCACGAAACCCCACAAACAACCATCAACTATAGTCAAGATATCCGTCCCATTTTATCGGATAACTGTTTCGCTTGCCACGGACCAGACGAAAAGACTCGACAGGCAAACCTACGACTTGATACAAAAGAAGGTGCTTTCTCTGATCCAAGTGGGTATCCGATTCTCGTTCCTAAAGAGCCAGATGAAAGCGAACTCTATCTCCGTATCACTTCTGATGACGACAGTCGTCGGATGCCACCAGCAGATTTCAATAAAACGCTAACACCAGAGCAAATAGAAACCATTAAACAGTGGATAAGCGAAGGCGCGCAATGGGAAGAACATTGGGCGTTTACCACACCTATTCGTCCAACGCTGCCCACTGTAAAAAACAAAGATTGGGCGCGGAATCCAATTGATGCATTTATCTTGGCACGCCTCGAAAAAGAGGCACTACAACCTGCTAAAGCAGCGGATAGGCGCACGCTAATTCGCCGCTTAAGTTTTGACCTCACTGGTTTACCGCCAACACGTGAAGAAATCTATCAATTCCTTGCGGATGATTCACCCGATGCTTATGAAAAACTGATTGATACCTTCATGGCAAAGCCCGAATACGGCGAACACATGGGTCGCTTCTGGTTAGATGTAGCACGTTATGGTGATACCCACGGACTGCATTTAGACAACTACCGTGAGATGTGGCCCTATAGAGATTGGGTGATTAAGGCGTTCAACAATAAGATGCCGTTTGACCAGTTTACGATTGAACAGTTGGCGGGCGATCTCTTGCCGGAACCGACCCTTGATCAACAGGTAGCCACTGGTTTCAACCGATGCCACGTTACAACAAGTGAAGGCGGTTCAATTGCCGAAGAATATTACGTCCGATATGCTGTTGACAGAGCCAATACGACTGCTACCGTCTGGATGGGATTAACCGCCGGTTGTGCGCAGTGCCACGACCACAAATATGACCCGATTTCACAGAAAGAATACTATCAACTCTACGCCTATTTTAATAATATCACGGAAAATGCGATGGATGGCAACCGCAAGGATTCTCCACCTGTTGTGAAGTTGCCAACACCAGAGCAGAAGGCACAACTCGCAAAATATGATGACCTGATCAAAGACTTAGACACACGTAGCAAAGGATCACTGCCGCAGGTTGATGCTGCCCAAACTGCATGGGAAAACAGAATGCCGCGCTGGACACTTATCAAGCCAGAAGTTGTCCTTTCGCAAGGTGGCGCAACGCTTGAAATCCGTGATGATAATTCCGTTTTGGCAAGTGGTGAAAACCCTGATAAAGAGGTCTATGAGGTTATTGCAAAACTACCCTCTGGCAAATGGAGTGCTGTACGCTTGGAAGGTATCCCTGACAAATCCCTACCGGGCAGTGGCATCGGACGCAGCGACAATAGCAACGTGGTTTTGACTGGAATTTCTGTTGACATTGTTCCTGCTGCAAATGCGGAGGCAGAGCTTAATGCTGCTAAGGAAGCAGCACAAAAGGCAGCTGAAGCAGCTAAGGCTGCTGCAGAGGCAAAAGCGGCCGCAGAAGCTAAGGCGGCTGAAGCGGCAAAAGCGGCTGAAGCGGCTAAAGCAGCCGGTGAAAAAACTGAAGAAGCAGCAAAGGAAGCTGATAAACCCGCTGAAGAGGCGGCAAAACAGGAAACAGCACCAGAAGCGGAAGATAAACCAGCCGAAGATGCTACAACAGAAACCGATGCTGTAGAACCTGCTGAAGATGCGGCAGCTGAGGATGCAGCACCAGAAGAAGCGGCACCAGAAACCGATGAAGCGAAAGCCGCTGAGGAAACAACGGAAGATGCTGCAGAATCTGCCGAACCCAAAGACCCTTGGACATCCGTTCCCATCGTAAAAGCATGGGCGGACAAGGAGCAGGGTGGCGGTGATTATGCCATTGCCAATGCCATTGACGATAAACCGGAAACTGGGTGGGGATTGGAGAGCAATAACAATCGTGGCAACAGTCGGCAAGCGATCTTTCTTGTTGCAAACCCATTCGGCACGGAAGGTGGACTGCTAAGAATTCGCATTAAGCATGAATCTGAAAATAGCAAGCACCACCTCGGCCGATTCAGGCTTGCCGTCACAGATGCCCCGACGATCTACCCGATCGGTTCTAAAGTATCGCTTGGGAACTGGCATTCTGCTGGCCCCTTTACCGCAGAACACGGCAACATCGCCTTTTACAATGTTTATGAACCGGAAACCAAACCTGTCAATACAAAGGATAAATTCGCTGTCGGTTCGCAAGAATTGGCGTGGAAACAGCAGACGCACTGGCAGGACAGCCAGGTGCATAACGACATCGTTGGTGAAAATAGTGCGACATACCTCTATCGGAACATCGCTTCCGAGACTAAACAGAAAGCAACACTTTACCTTAGTAGTAATGATGCTTTGAAGGTGTGGGTAAATCAGATGGAGGTGCTTGCCAGCAATATCCAGCGCGATGCCGCACCTGATACCGAGAAAGTCCAGATTCAACTTAACCCCGGCAACAATGCCCTGCTACTAAAGGTCGTGAATTATTCGGGGCCATCAGGATTCTTCTTCCGTATGGAATCTGACACACCGATGGTAACAGCAAACATCGTTGACACGATAGCGGTTGAAAGAGGGCAACGCAATGGAGATCAACAGACGCAAATTCGGGAATACTACCGCCGAAATGTCTCAACAGACGAAGCGTTGAAAAAACTCTACGCTGACCTCGCGGATACACAAAACAAGCGGAATTCGCTAAACAATTCGCTCACTACAACGTTGGTGATGCAGGAACGATCCGAACCACGTGGTGCGTATGTTCTGGAACGTGGTGCCTATGAGCATCGTGGCGATCAAGTATACCCGCAAACACCGGCAGCACTACCGGCGATGGTAAAGGGTTCACCACCAAACCGACTTTCACTGGCGAAATGGTTGGTTTCCCGCAAACATCCGCTCACTTCGCGTGTCACAATTAACCGTTTCTGGCAAAACATCTTCGGGACCGGTATTGTGAGAACGGCAGAGGACTTCGGCACGCAAGGCACACCACCTACGCATCCGAAACTTCTTGATTGGCTCGCAACTGAATTCATCGCTTCTGGCTGGGATATCCAGAAAATGCAGAAGCTGATGCTCACATCAGCGACATACCGACAGAGTGCACAGGTTACACCTGAAAAATTGGAACGCGATGCTGATAACGTGTTGCTCTCTCGCGCACCAAGGTATCGTTTTGATGCCGAAATCGTGCGCGATAACGCACTTGCACTTAGCGGTTTATTGTATAAACGTATCGGTGGGCCGAGTGTCAAACCGCCGCAACCGGGTGGCCTCTGGAAAGCGGTTGGGTTTACAGGTTCTAATACTGATACATTTAGGAAAGATTCAGGTGCTGATAAGGTGTATCGCCGGAGTCTCTATACGTTCTGGAAACGAACAGCACCACCGCCGCAGATGAACATCTTGGATGCGCCATCACGCGAGGCATGCACAATTCGCCGTGAACGTACGAACACACCAATGCAGGCGTTAATGTTGATGAACGATCCACAGTTCGTTGAAGCGGCGCGGGCATTGGCAGAACGCACGATTAAAGAGGGGGGGCAAACATCAGAGGAACGAATCGCTTTCATCTTTGAGATAGCAACTGCCCGTGAACCGAAACCAGCGGAAGCCGCATTGATACTCGAAACGATGCAGGTACATTTAGGGGAATTGAAAGAGGCTCCCGAAGCAGCCAAAGAGTTGATCGCTGTCGGCGAATCGAAACCTGATGAAAAATTAGATGCAGTCGAAGTCGCTACATGGACGATGATTGCAAACCTCATCCTCAATCTGGACGAAGTCCTTAATAAGGGATAATTAAACTTGATGGGCACTACTTTTCTGTGGTGTCCATTTCATAACATTATGAAGGTGATATATGAAATTTTATCACATAACTTTACTTTTATTTTCTCCGCTACTTTTCATTTTGTTTGAGTGTGAGCCGCTTGAAGAAAAGACTCCAGCACAGCAGTGGGAGCATTTCATAAGCGGACAAAAGGCATTAGGGTGTGAAGTGCTGAGTGTTGCAGCGTCACAGGTATGGATAGAAGAACATAGGGACGAGATAAGTATTCCAAATCAGATTGTGTTTGGGAAACCGCATCACGTGCAGGATTTCGGTTTTGTGCCTTATGGTATTATGATAGCAGTTGACGCGAATGATAAACGCCGCGTTATTGCCAGGAAATGGCCTCCAGAAAAAACGCTTCTGAAGGTCGGTGATACACT
>LXNJ01001175.1_pt1 | contig 16054 bp, 14 predicted proteins | sample 809081 | NCBI WGS metagenome assembly LXNJ01 (sample SAMN04870510, study PRJNA318959) | sponge metagenome | biome: sponge; feature: marine sponge reef; material: water | host: Petrosia ficiformis | place: Greece: Milos, Mediterranean Sea | collected 2013-05-29 | depth 5-7 m
GCGCAGACCCCTTGAGCGCGAGGGACGGAGGTTGGCGCTCAGCCAACCTCCATTCCTCGTGGCTCGGGCATGCCGTAGGATTTGCGGGACACCGCACTAGACTGCCTCATGCCTCCGCCGCACCCGTCGCCCGCGGCCCGACGGCAGGCGCCAGAGGCCATTCGGCGGATGTTCGAGGCCGTTGCGCCGCGCTACGACCGGATGAACCGGATTCTGAGCGTCGGCCTCGATCAGGGCTGGAGACGGAAATCCCTCCGGGAACTGGATTGTCCTCCGGGTTCCCGGATTCTTGACCTCTGCTGCGGGACAGGGGATCTCGCCCTGCTGCTGCCCCCGGGTCTGCGCCCGGTCGGTTGCGATCTGACGCCCGCCATGCTGGAGATCGCGGACGCCAAGGCGAGGCGCCGTGAGACCTCCTTTCCCGGCGTGGCCGGCGACGCCATGCGCCTCCCCTTCGATGGGGGCGTCTTCGACGCTGCGATCGTGGGTTTCGGCATACGGAACTTCCCGGATCTGAAACGGGGGCTCGCCGAAATCCGGCGCGTCCTCGCCCCCGGAGCCAAGCTCGTGATTCTGGAGTTTTCCCGGCCCGAAAGCCGCCTGGTGCGTCTCGGGCACGGGGCCTGGCTCCGGCTGGCCGTTCCGGGTCTCGCCCGTCTCGCCGCTTCGGGAACGGAGCCTTACGGCTACCTGCGAGACTCGATCCTGAGCTTCCCGGATGCCCGCTCCCTGGCCGGGACGCTCGCCACGGCGGGCTTCACGGGCATCGCCTACCGGCACCTTGCCCTCGGGACCGTCGCGATCCACTCGGGGCGCCGCGACAACTCGCCCGGCTCCCCGGGCAGGTGAGCGGCAGGCCGCTTCGCCTCACCACGGCACGGGGAGAAATCGGAGCGGCCCGATCCTCGGTATCTCGGTCGGCAGGGAGTGCAACTGCATGAGTTCCTCCCAGGCGCGGCGCTCCACTCCGGCGGCGGCCACCCGAAGTACTACCCGACGCTGGTAAGTCCGGGCCAGGAAGTCACCTCCCTCCCGAAGAGGCGCGCCCTTAGTGCCGGAGGAACCGCGCTTCTCGGGAGCCCGGATCCGGATCGTGACGTCCACCGCACGCACGACGTGATCTCGTAGACGGGCCGCCGAGGCCATGTCGCCGATGAAACGCGGCGGCAGGTCCAGCAGGACATCCCCGTTTTGACCCGTCACGTAGCGGACCTGCAGATCGTCCACGAATCCGACCGGTTGCGGCGCCTCCTCATCCACCCGGCGCATCAGGACACGCCGGGAATCCCCCGCATTCGGCTCCGCATCCCGGACCCAGTAGCGAATTCGGGTGACGGGAACAAGCCCGGGCTGGCCGAGTCCGAAGAGCCCATAACCCTCGCCCGGGTCACTCTCCACGGCCGTTCCCACGGGCACCCCCTGCTTTTTCAGGAGCCGCTCCATCATCGCGCCCACCACCTGCTCGGTGAGGCTCGCAAGCGCCCCGCGGCCGATACCGGGAACGGCGGCCTCGATCGCTCCACCCAGCACGCTCTGCAGCCCGCGCTCCAGAAGACCACCGCCGCTTCCCGGCTCGAACGTATCCGCATCAACGCTGGGACGGAAGTGCCAGTGCCACGGATTCTGCCGGGGAGCGATGCGCACCACCGCTCCGAGGGGTGTTGCGCCGCTCGGGGCCGAATCCGTGACCTGCGCCGCCGCGCGGATCGCGCCGACCACTCCGGTCCCGGATCCCGGAGCCGCGCCACGCACGGAGACCATCTGCCCGAAGGCCCAGCGCGGCGTCATTTCGTCGTCGTTGAAGACCACCACGAAACGCCCCCCGGTGGGTGCGGAGCCGCGGTCGAGCCGGGACTCCGGGCTCGCCAGCGTGGCCTCCGTACCGTCGAACGCAACCACCGGTTCGAACGAAACGTCCGGCAGGCGCGGCGGGGCCGTCAGGAAGTCGAGTCCGTCCGGATTGCGATCTCCCGCCCGGTCGAGATCGGTAAAAGCCGGAATCTCCGCGGGCAGCCCGCCACCGGCACGCGCCAGATCCGCCGCAACGCGATCGAGGATCGCTCGTCCGTCCTGCCGCAGCGTCGCGAGCTCCGGTTGCAGTTCGAGCGACAGCCGTGCCTGGCGAAACAGCAGGCTGAAGCTTGCCGACACCATCAGGGTGAGGCCAAGCGCCACCACGGCTTCGGCGATGGTGAATCCCGCTGTCGCGTTGCCGCCGCGCTTTGACGGCCGCCGGCAGCCAGGCGCCGGGCCGGTGGACGGCCGCTCGGAGTGGCCCGGTCGCCGCGAGTGTTTGCCTGTCATCCTGTCGACCCTCCTAACGGGCCCAGAAGGGGGAACGGCGGAATCCCTCCACGAAGAGGGTCACGTCCTCGAGGGCGCCATCCCGGACCCGGAACTTGAAGTCGCCGATGATCGTGTCGACGGCCTTGCCGCCCACCCCGCTGACGCTCAGGGCCATGTTTCCCGACGCCGAGAGGCTGATTCCCCGAATGCGTCCCGGGCCGAAGGCCAGCGACGAAGCCGTGTCGTCCACCACCCCGGCGATTTCCGCTCCCGTAAGGCCGTTGAAGGCGCGGAGCCGGGCGACCCCGTCGGAAGTCGTGCTGGCGTTGCAGGAGAGAACCTCGGTCCGTGCCATGTGCGTGGCGAGCACCACCTCGACACCGGAACCACGCGCGAGCACTACCGGTTTCCCGGTAGGAACTTCGCCTTCGGAAAGGGTTTTCCTCCACACCTCCTCAAGCCCGGTTCCAACCTCGCGCAACAGCACGATTGCGGCGGGAATGTCCCGAACGCGGTGGTCACCGCCGGTCACGATGAGCAGATGCGGCTCCGAGCGTCCCGGAAAGGGGAAGACCACCGGTGGCGTCAGGATCGGCCGCTCTCCACCGAGACGGTGCGCAACGCTCCACCGCCAGGCGCCGGGCTCGGAGAGCCGAAGCCGGTGGATCTGCCCATGCAGGTCGGCGAGGTACACCCGGGTGACGAGATCGGTGGCTCCGGATACCGCCCAGGAAGGGCGCCACGGCGCCGCCGGGGTCGGCGCGCTGTTCTTCGGTATGCGGGGAGCCGACTCCCGCGGCAAGAGATAGCGGCCGCGGATCTCGCCGTCCTCGGGCGACAGAGCCAGGAGCCACTCTCCCGAGTCGTCCCCCGGCCTCCCGTACCCGGCCGGGAGGAACATCGTCCACTCACTTCCCCCGATCGCCGGGACTTCGACCAGAAGCGGCTCCGGCGTTTCACCGAGTTCTTCGAGCGACGCACCGGAACCGTCCGGGCGGTACCCGACGTTGAATAGCAGGCGCGGTAGCCCGTGCCCTCCGGGCGAGGGTCTTGGGGGGTGATGCCCACCCGCCCAGTCGTCTCCGACATCGGACACATCGAGTGCGGTCACGAACCTTCCGCCGAAGGAACGGCCGAAAGCGAGCGCCGTCCGCCACTCCCCGCTTCCCGGCGAGAAGACATCGCGCGCGACCGGCGAGCCGGCGAGCACGAAACGGTTCACGAGCCCCCGCTTGAGCCCGGCGGCGCCTCGAACTCCGGCCACCGCGACGTCTCGGAGGAAAGAGCGTTCCCCGTCGTCTTCGCCGTCCGACGCCGGACCGAGAATGTCGTCCGGGATGTAGGCGAAGACCTCCTCACCGCTGTCGGCGGCAAAAGCGTGCAGCACGCCTCCGCTGGTCGGGAGATAGATCATCGTCCGCCGATTCACGTGCCGGGCGAAGAAACGTTCGTGGCTTTCCCTTTCCCGGGGAATACTGTCCGGGCGGCGGGGAGGCTGGGTGACCACCGCCGGGGAGGCCAGGCTCTCCCGGAGCTTCCAGGTGCCCCGGCCGCCCGTGAAGTGGAGCAGTCCGTCAGGCCGGTAGATCGTCCCGGTATCGGGATGGATTTCCAGTTCCTCACCGCGCACGAGGCGGATCACGATGCGGGCCGCATCCTCGGCGGTGCGGGCGCCGCTTCCGTCCAGCCCGCTCAGGTAGCCCGCAGCGACGCCCAGATCCCGCGGGGTTACCTCACCGACCCGGAAAGCGCGGAGTTCGCGGCTTCCGGCCCGGTTGAAGAGGATGAGCCGGTCGTCCGGATCGCGGCGGGCAAGCTCCAGCCCCGCGTCCCACACCGGTTCGCCAGCCACATTCCTCCCGCTTTGCGTCGACGTGGGAAAGGCCCGCAGTCCGCCGCGAAGCGAATGGAGTTCCGCGCTGGCCGAGAGGAGAATGTTGTCGGGGTACGAAGCACGCAGCCGGATGACTTCCTGCAGACCATCGCTCTCCCTCCCCGGAGCCACCAGCGCGGCCGGAGGAAGCCTCGGATCACTTCCGGGAAACATGGGATTCGGTGACGTCGCGACCAGTTCCTTGACGGTCGCCAATCGGGGCGCGGCCAGCTTGACCTCCCCGGCCGGAAGCGTGATCTCATGCAGAACCTGGGCGATGGCCGCGCGGAGTGTCTCGGGACGGTCGGCATAGAGCGCCGGACGTCGTCCGCCCGAAGCCGTCCAGGCCAGATGATTCGTGTATCCCCGTGTCAGTTCGTTGGACATCGCGACCCCGACGACGTGGATGTCCCCGAGTCCCGCATCCGGGTCCCCGCGGTTCAGCGCCAGGTACGCCGCCTTCGCCTTCAGACCCGCATTCCAGACGCCGCGCGAAGCCACCCTTGGCGTCACCCGGCGGAGTGCGGAACTCGCTTCGTCCACGCTCAGCCACACATCGTCCGCGTCGCCCATCCCGGCGGGCCCGTCGTTGAAATCCAGCCAGGGGTGAAGGACACACTCGCAGGTGTCGAGTCCGTCCGTGATCAGGACAACGACGTTTCGCTGGCCGGCCTCAAGGTCATCGGTCGCGGTCAGCGCGATGTGGGTCGCGAGTTGGTAGAGCGCAATGCCGATGGGTGTCCGGTCCGTATTCACCCCATACGGCAGGTTCCGCAGCAGCTCGCTGCGTCCCGCTTCGGCATCGCATCCGGAGGGCTCGCTGCGGACTTCGAGGCCGCCGCACCGCACCGGGCTGTAGGGCGCTACCCACGGCGGAGCCACGGGAAGTCCGGCGCCCAACGTAGGGTCCTCGCAGGCCACTCTCCGCGAGGTGCCGCCCTCCTCATGGAAGAAGCGTTGGAACCTCGCCAGCCGCCAGTGCACCAGCGGCTCCCCCGTTTCCGACTCCAGGTTTTCGGCGGCCTCCCGAATCACCCGTCGCGCACCAGCGAGCCGGCTTTCCTCGCCCATCGGCGAGTTCATGGAGTCCGACGTGTCGAGCAGGATCCACACACGCGGGCGAGTCGTCGTGCGCACGGCCCCGAGAGGATCCCGGCGTTCGTCAAGCGGGCTCCGTCCTTCCTGCGCCTCCAAGCGCGGAAGAACACCCGCCGGTACGGCGGCGGCGAACGACAGGACGAGCGCCGCTGCCAACAGCGGGCGGCGTGATCGGCAGTTGGATGGCTTCATGGCTTCTCTCCCCCGGGGACAGCTCCTGTCCCCCTCATCGCACTTCACTCCGGGTTCGACCCGGCATCCGTCGCCGGACCCAGTTCGTCAGCCCGTCGCTGTAGCCACTGTCTCCCGGTTCTCGGCCGCCCGGACGCGGAGCGAGCCGCAGGGTCAGTTCGAGCCGGCTCACCGCATGCGGATCGGCCGGGTCCCGAGGCGGCGGATGGCGCGCTTCGGCCGTGAGCACGGCCCGGTCGTGCGGCGCCCCGGTGTCCGCCGCTCCCACCACCGGGCGGCGGATCCAGACGGTGACCCCCGCGACGTCGGGAGTACCGTCACCGTCCAGATCCGGCGCCCAGCCGGAGCCCGGAGCCCGCACGTCGAAGAGGACCGGCCTGCCCCCGACGTCGCGCAACACCCGGCCCACGTAGACGCGCGCGTGCCCGCCCGCCGCCGGCTCATCCCGGAACACTTCGTAGTCGCGGCAGCCGGGGGTCTCGGGATTGCCGCAGGCGGCGCCGTCGGGGGGAAGCGCCCTGCCCCACGGATCACCCTCGTGGACCCGAATCGAGGATCGGGCCGGCGGAAGGGCTCGCTCAAAGCTCTCGTCCTCTTCCACGTGGGCGGCAAGCAGGGCCTTGGCGAACTCGAGTCCGGCCTCGGCCTGGGCGTCGGCTGCCGCCAGCCACGCCTCGTTCCGCGCCGCCGCGCCGTCTGATCCGACCGAAAGAAGCACCACCGCCCCGACGCCGGCGAGCGCCAGCACCAGCACGAGCGCCAGGACGAGCGCCATTCCCCGCTCCGAGGACCCACCCCGGATCCACCGTTCCCGTTTCGCCATCCTATTCACCGTTCGCCACCCGCACCGACTCCAACCGCACGATGGGGCCGGCACCGCCTGAGACCGGCATCGCCACGACCTCCATCCGCAGACTGGCGAGTCGGTCCTTGCCCGGCGGCGTGAGTTCCCGGATCCGCCAGCGCACTTCGTAGCGGGCGGCCCGGCGGTCGGAAGGCTCTCCATCCTCGCCGAAGTACGCAAAGTAGCCCGGCGTTCCGGCGCCCCCGAGCTCGGTGCTTCCACCGGGGGTGACGGCCTCGTGGTAACCCGACCACGGCCACCCGCGCCGGAGGGGAGCGCCCAGGAGCTCCTCCATCCTGCCCCGGGCAATCCGCGTCGCGAGGCCGGTATCGGCGGCAGCCTGCCGGGCCCGGGATGACTGGGCTATCCCGCGGACCAGTCCCCCGGCCGCGACCACCAGAATGAGGACGGCGAAGAGCGTTTCGACGAGCGAGAACCCTGCCTCGCGCTCTTCGCACCGCACAACCGGGAATGCCGCTCTTTGAACCACGTTCTTCGCCCTACAAAAGGACTAGACGTAAATCGGGTCGTTTTTTTCCCACGCCGGGGCCGAATGTGGAAAACTCGAAGCGAAGATGCCGCCAGGGCGAGGAATATCAGGCTCGCACCGCGGTCCCGGACCGCGGCGCCATCCGGATTCGATGTCCCGCAACGCGGCGGGCGGGCCGCCTTCGCCCCCCGGGATCAACCTCCGGTCGAAGCTGCAAAGGCCACGGCTGCCCCCAGGGCGAGAAGGGTCCCAAACGGCAGGGGGGTGTCGCGACGGATCCGCCCGAGGAGCAGCAGGGGCCCCGCCACCAGCACTCCGAGCGCGGAGGCAAGGGCGATCGCGGCCAGCGCGGCCGGCGGACCCAGGAAGGCCCCGATCATCAACAGCAGCTTCACGTCGCCGAGGCCAACCGCCTCGACGCCGCGGAACCGCAGCCAGAGAAGGCGGAGCAAAAGGAGCAGGGTGGCCCCGAGGGCCGCCCCCGCGGCCGACGTCAACAGGTCGAGATCGGAGCGCGCTCCCGCGAGCACCAGACCGAGCCCCGCACCGGGGAGCGTGAGGACGTCCGGGAGCACCATCCGCTCCCAATCCGTCACCGCCAAGACCAGCAGCAGGCTCCCCAGAACGAGCCGGGAGACGACAAGGGAAGGATCTCCTCCTTCGGGAGCGAAGACGAACAGGAGACCGGTCAGGAGTTCCACCAACGGATAGCGCACCGATATACGCGCGCGGCAACCCCGGCAGCGGCCCCTGAGCCAGAGCCAGGAAAACAGGGGGACGTTGTCCCGGAGGCGAATCGGCGCCGCGCACACGGGGCACCGGGAACCCGGGAACAGCACCGACTCTCCGGCGGGGAGACGATGGATCAGGACGTTCAGGAAACTCCCGACCGCGAGTCCGGCGAGGAGCCGCACGGGGATGCTGAACACCCCGGCAAAGCCCGACTCCGGCCCCACGGCGATCAGCGCCCCGGGTGGCCGGCAAGCGGCGAGGTCCCGGCAATTCGGGGAACGCCGGCTTCGTCGAGCACCAGGGGCACGCCCGCCGGGTCCACCGGCCGGCCCGGCAGCAGGCCGAGGGCGATGAGGTCTTCCCAATCGCCGGGCGGGCGTCCCGCGCGCTCCTCGTAATCACGCACCACGGTATCGAGCCGATCGAGTTGATCGAGCGCGTCAAGCTGGAGCAGATGTGTGCGGGCGTTGGACCGCGTGCGCCCATCGCCCGCCCGTTCGAGCAGGAGGCGCCACAGATCGCGTGCGGCGTCACGAGCCCCTACCGCGGCGAGCGACCTGGCCGCCAGCGCTCGAAGCCAGGCAGGCGAGCCGTTTCGGGCGCTTGCTTCCTCCAGGATACGAGCGCCGGTTTCCGGATCCTGGAGATACCAGGTGTGCAGCAGCCCCCGGACCACCACCGCGTCATGGTCGCGGGGATGCCGCTCGATCCAGTCGGCAAGGATGACATCCGCGCGCTCGGGTTCACCGGCCCCGAGCGGCGGCGATTCCGCCACCAGCAGCGGCCCCACCACCGCCGCCGGACGGAGTTCCGGATCGAGGCGCAGCGCTTCTTCGACCAAGGCTCCCAGATCCGGGAACTCGGAGCGGCCTGCAAGTCGCCGGTTCCCGTAGTACTGAACGGCGAGGAACCACGAAACATCAGCCAGGACGCGCCGGAATCCGGAAGGGAGGGCGGCGACGCCCGCGTCGCCGAGCGCGGCGCTCGGAGGCGACCCGGCGAATACCGGCTCCGGCGGCGCCGCGGGGGCGATCACCGCGGCAACCCCGAGGCAAGCGAGCGACAGGCCGGCGCCGGCGACACGGCCCGCACCAACCCCGCCGAACCCGGACCATTGCCGGTCGCGCACGCGCTGTTTCAGGAACCCGGCGCCGCAGGCCGGCGGGCCCGCCACGGGAATACCGTGATCGCCGCGGCGATCATCGCGGCCGTGTAGAAGAACGCGTAGAGAGTTGGGCCGAAGAGTTCGAGCCCGACCGCGGCGAAGCTCCCCGGAAGGCCCGTGATCGGCGCGTCGAGAGCCGGCAGGTCGGGCACCACTAGCGATGCAAACCAACGGATCGGTTTCAGGGCTACCGGAATTCCTGTCCCCGGAAAGCTCGCGGCAAGCCAGCCGGCGAGCGAGATGAGCGCGGCGAGCGTGGCGGCCGCGGTGGGGCGGGCGAGCGCCAGGAGCAGCGTGGACACCGCGAGGATCACGAGGAGGCGTAGCCAAAGCAGCCAACCCAGACCCAAAACGGCGGCAACCCCGGCGCCGTGCGCGAGGAAGAGCCACCCCGAGAGCGTCACGCTCACCGCAGCCACATAGAGGAACAGACCGGCAGCGAGGCCCAGGAAACGCCCCGCGAGCAAGATGCCGGCCGGAACCGGCCTCGCCAAAGCGAAGGCGCCGAGAACGCCGCGGCGCCCGACCAGTCCGCCTCCGTGAGCAAGAGCCAGCAACCATCCCAGCAGCTCGGCGAGAACCCACGCGAGGTTGGACTCGATCCTCCCCTCCCGGACCAGCGACGCATCTCTCAGGAGCATTCCCACTCCAAAGGACGCGAGCACCAGCACCAGACCGACCGGCAAACTCCGCTCGGAGAGGAACCCACGCAGGACAACACCGGCGGTTGCCGTCAGTGGAGCAACCGGCACGGAAGCCTACAAAGCCCCCGAGGCCGCACCGTTCAGCGCCGCCGCGAGCCAGTCCTCGCCTCCGGCGGCGGCGGAAAGCTCTGTCCCTCCCGCGGACGCGAACTCCGCCACCGGCCCGCAGGCAGCAACGGCCCCGTCCGCAAGAACGACCAGCCGATCCGCGAGCCACTCGACGGCGCCCGCCTCGTGAATACTCACAATCACCGCGGCCCCGCGATCCGCCGCGCTCCGAATGGCCGCCAGCGAAATAGTCCGGGCTTCCGGATCGAGCCCCGTGAGAGGTTCGTCAAGGACGAGGGCACGTGGTTCGCCCAGGAGCGCCTGGGCGAGCGACACCCGACGCCGGACGCCGCGCGAACAGGCCGCGCCCGGCACGGCCAACCACCCGCTGAGGCCGACAGCTTCCCCTGCGCGCTCCGCCTCCCGGCGCATCCCCCGGCCGCGATACCCGGCGAGTACCGCGGCGTAGCGCAGGATGTCTCGCACGTTCAGGCCTGAAGGAAATTCATCTTCTTCGGCCAGGTATCCCAAACGGCGGCGCGCTTCGCTGCGGATCGCCGGCACACCTCCCAGTAGCGCCTCTCCCGTATCGGCGGGCAGAAGTCCGGCGAGGAGCCGGAGCGTCGTGGATTTTCCGGAGCCGTTCTTCCCGACCAGGGCCACCACCTCGCCCGCTTCCACCTCGAGGCTGACCTCCCGGACGGCGGCCCGGCGGCGTAGCGCCAAACCGAAACCCGCGGGCGCCGGATACGAACCGCTGAGCGAACGGGCGCGGATTTCCAAGCGTACTCGGCCCGTTCCCTATTCGAGGAAAGCGGTTTCCGCGGGGACGGGGCAAGCGATGGCCGCTCCGGAGGGATCGTTGTAGATCGCTCCTGCGCTGGTGGTGGAAAACGACCTTACGCCGGTGCGTCCCACATCCGCTGGCTCCGAGTGGTAGCAGTAGTCGAGCAGGCTGTCGGGATCGCAGTGATCCGGGACGGTGGTCGGGGTCCCGTTCGGCGCGAGCGTTCGGTTGTAGCCCGACTTCACGTAGGGACTCGTCCGCCCCAGGTCGCCCCCGATGAATTCCGGAGCGGTGTCCGGGTATTCGGGAATTCCGATCGTCCCGCCGCAATCGGCGCCGTTCCGGCAGAGGTTCGTCAGGTCAGCGAAGAACCCACAGTTCGAGGCCGCGTAGGTCTGCTGCGCGGCGATCACCGCCCGGGAGTCTCCGATGGCCTGTGCTTCGTTCGCGGAAAGACGCGCGCGCAGTAGCTGAGGAATCGCGATCCCCGCGATTACGCCGATGATCGCGATCACGATCAGGAGTTCGATCAGCGTGAAACCCGCGGCAGTCGACAGGCGTCCGTGGCGGGACCCGCGCCGGGGTTGTCCGGTCCACGGGACGATGGGGTGGCTCGGTGGCGATTTCATTCGGGAATCCGGGCCCGGGCGGAGGGAGTCGCTGCGGTTCATAAGGATACGTCCTCCTTGGACAGTATGTGGATCGATTCATTCGGGGACGGGAGCCCACGCACGGCGCGCCTCGCCCGCGGACAGCGCGGCTGGCCCGCTGTCGGGTGGGCGGGTGAGGTGGTGCTTCGAGCGGCGATCACGCGAGACGGCCAACCAGCGTCCAGATGGGCAGATACATGGCGATTACGATGGCCCCGATCACGAGGCCCAGAATCAGGATCAGCAGCGGCTCGAGAAGCGGCAGAATCGTGGCGGTGGTCCGGCGCACCTCGTCCTCGTAGAACTCCGCGACCTTTTCGAGCGAGGCGTCAAGCTCCCCGGTGCGCTCCCCGACTCCGACCATCTGCACCGCCATGGGTGACAGGAGTCCCGTCTGCCGGAGCGGGTCGGCGAGCGACGACCCCGCCTCCACGCTCGGGCGAACGTCCGCAATCACCGCTTCGAGGTGTCGATTCCCCACCGCCCGGCGGGCGACTTCAAGTCCCTCCAACACCGGAATTCCAGCTTCGGTAAGTACCGAGAGTGTCCTGCAGAAACGCGATGTCCCGGCTTGGCGCAGCAAGGGGCCAAAGAGCGGAATGCGGAGCGCGACGCGGTCGCAGAAGGCGCCGCCAACCTCGGTGCGCCGAAGGTGCGCGATCCCCACCGCTGCGCCGGCCAGGGCGCTCCCCCCGAGCAGGGCCCATCCTCCGAACGACCCGGAAACATCAACCACGATCCGCGTGAGGAGGGGCAGTTCGGCGTCGAGACCCGCGTAGAGTTCACTGAAGACGGGGACGACCCGCCACAGGATCACGGCGACCACCAGCACTCCGATGGCGCCCACCACCAGCGGATACGCAAAGGCTCCGCGCACCTGTTGCTGGACGGCTGCCGCCTTCTCCAGTTCGGTGGCGAGGCGCAGAAGGCTCTGATCGAGCCGCCCGCCGGTCTCGCCGCTGGCCGTCATGGCCACCGCGAGCCGGCTGAAGATGCGTGGATGACGGTTCATGGCCGCCGCCAGCGAACTTCCCGACTCGACATCGCGGGCGACCCGTTCCAGCGCGGCCTGGAGCCGCCGGTTCTCCTCCTGACGGCAGAGCACCGAAAGGCTCTCCGCGAGCGGCAGCCCCGCACCCACCATGACTCCCAACTGGCGTACCAGGACGGCGACCTTCCGCCGGCTGATGCGACTGGTCAGGACTCGGGCGTAACGAGAGCCGGGCGCACCCGGCTTCGGGTGGCGCTCGGCCCGTCCGGGTACCACGTTCCGCACCTCCTCCGCCGTCTCGCGAACTACGCCCGCCCGTTGGTCCGGGAACCCAGCACGGCCCCGAGGGTCGCGGGTTCGTTCGAGGCCGCGAGGGCGTCGCCGCGCGAAATGGCTCCCCGGCGACACAGCGTGGCCAGCGCTTCGTTGAGGGACACGGACGCTCTCTGCCCCGCACTTGCATCCATCACGGCGAAGAGCTGGTGCAACTTGTCCTCGCGGATGAGGTTTCGCGCCGCGGGAGTCGGAGCGAGCTGCTCGACGGCAACGACGCGTCCCCGTCCGTCCGCGCGGGGCACCAGTCGCTGGCAATAGATCGTCTCCAGCGACGCCGAAAGGCGAATCCTGGCCTGACGATGCTGGGACGCCGGGAACATCTCGACGATGCGGGTCAGTGCGTGAAGCGCCGAACGAGCGTGAATCGTGGCCAGGGCAAGATGTCCGGTCTCACTGACCCGAAGCGCCGCATCGACCGTGTCCCGATCCCGGATCTCACCGATCATCACCACGTCCGGATCGGAACGGAGCACCGAGCGAAGCGCGGTGTGAAACGAGGCGGTGTCGCTACCGACCTGCCGCTGGGTGATGAGCGCGCGCCGGTTCCGATGAATGACCTCCACCGGATCCTCGACGGTGACGATGTGTACCGCCCGGGTCCGGTTGATCCGGTCCACGATCGCCGCCATGGTCGTGGACTTTCCCGAACCGACCGGGCCGGAGGTGAGCACCAGGCCGGAACCAAGTCCGGCGAGCCGCCCCACGCTGGCAGGCAGTCCCAACGCGTCGAGCGAAGGAACCTCGCCGGCCACCACCCGGTAGACCGCGGCAATCGCGCCGCGACAGCGAAAGACGCTGCCGCGGAAACGGGCGACGCCCGTCAGGGTGAACGAATAGTCGGTTTCTCCGCCTTCCTTCAGCAGCTCCCGGTGGCGGTCCGGGATCCCGGCGCACACCATCGATTCCACGACCTCCGCCGAGAGCGGTTCCGCTTCGGCCTCCGCGAGCCGGCCGTCAATCCGGAGGCGGGGAACCGCGCCCGGACTGAGATGCAGATCGCTTCCCCCAAGTTCAACCAGGTGCTGGAGGAGTCGTGCGAGTTCTTCCCCAGACTCGCGGGGGGGAGAGGGCGAGGATGTTGGACGTGGTTCGGGCATTCCAATACATCAGACGTAATTCGGAACGATTCCTTCTCAAACTTCTCCGCCGCATGAATGAGGCGGGGTTGTGGTCCAACGATTGCTTGCGCCGCACCTTTGCCCCGCGCTCCGTATCAATGCCTGCTTTCTGGTAAGATTGCGTCCCGCATGGCGGGCGTTCGGGACCGGGAGCCAATCGGTTGAGCCTCCCCTCCCTTTCCGCCTCCAACCTCCCCGACAAGACGCGTTTCCTCTTTGTCACGGGTGGGGTCATCTCATCCCTCGGCAAGGGCATCGCCTCGGCTTCCATCGGGCGCCTGCTGAAGTCACAGGGGTACTCCGTCACCTTCCTCAAGTTCGACCCCTACCTCAACGTCGACCCGGGCACCATGAGCCCCTACCAGCACGGTGAGGTATTCGTGACTCACGACGGGGCCGAGACGGACCTGGACGTTGGACATTACGAACGGTTCACGGGGAACGCGTTCTCCGCCCTTTCGAACGTCACCAGCGGCCAGATCTACGAGAGCGTGATCGAGCGGGAACGCCAGGGCGGATACCTGGGAGCCACCGTCCAGGTGATTCCTCACGTAACCGACGAGATCAAGCATCGCCTGGTCGCGGTCGCCGGCGACGCCGATGTGGTCATTGTCGAAATCGGCGGCACCGTCGGTGACATCGAGGGACAGCCCTTTCTCGAAGCGGCGCGGCAGTTCCGGCTGGACGTGGGGCCGTCGCGGGTGTGTTTCCTCCACCTGACCCTGGTCCCCATGATCGCCACCGCCGGCGAGTACAAGACCAAGCCGACCCAGCACAGCGTCCGGGAGTTGCGCGCGATCGGAATCCAGCCCGACGTCCTGCTGTGCCGCGCCAGGGAGGGCCTGCCCCATGATGTCAAGGCCAAGATCGGACTCCATACGTCCGTTGCCCGGGATGCCGTCTTCACCGCGGTAGACGCCCGATCCGTCTATGAAGTTCCCCTGAATCTGGCGGCCGAGGGCGTGGACAGCCGCATCCTCGAACACTTCCAGCTTCCGTCGCATGAGCGGGAACTCACGGAGTGGAAGGATCTCGTCCACCGCCTCCGGGCCGGCTCGCGCGATGTCCGGATCGGGGTGGTCGGCAAGTACGTCGAACTGGAGGATTCCTACAAGAGCCTCAGCGAGGCCCTAGTCCACGGCGGCGTCCCCCATGACGCCCGCGTCGAAATCCGTTGGGTCGAAGCCGAGAGCCTCCAGGAGGGTGACCTGTCACAACTCGACGACTGCGACGGCATCCTGGTGCCGGGCGGTTTCGGATCGCGGGGTACCGAGGGAATGGCACTGGCCGCCGGACGGGCGCGCACCGATCGCGTCCCGTTCTTCGGCATCTGTTACGGGTTTCAGTGGGCGGTGGTGGAGTTTGCCCGCTCCGAATGCGGGCTCGCCGGGGCCAGCACGCAGGAACTCAACCCGGAGGCCGAACACCAGGTCTTCCAGTTGCTGCGCGGGCTCGAAGGCGTGGAACCGATGGGTGGAACCATGCGGGTGGGCGCCGCGACCTGCATCCTCCAGGAGGGTTCGCTTGCAGCCCGTACGTACGGCCGTACGCGGATCAGGGAACGCCACCGGCACCGTTATGAATTCGAACCCCGCTACACGGAACTCATGGAGTCGCGAGGCCTGAAATTCTCCGGCTTCACCGAGGACGGGTTCTTCGAGATCGCCGAGATTCCCGATCATCCCTGGTTCCTGGCGGTGCAGTTCCATCCGGAGTTTCAGTCCAATCCGCTCCGTCCGCATCCGCTCTTCAGCGACTTCGTCGGAGCCGCGCTGAGAAACCGCGAGCAGCGCGGCCCGAACCCGCTGCCAGCCTCGGCCGCGAGCGTTCCGGCGAGCTGATCCGGCGCCGGGCGGGCCGATTCTCCGTGCCCAGCTGGGACTCGGACGGCTCCGGCGCGTCCCGGCCTTCTGGCGGCGAGGGCGGTGGCCCCGGGAACGATTCGGTTTCCCGCCGGGCGGCCGCCATCGAGGCCATCCTGCTGGATGTCGACGGCGTCCTCACCGACGGCACCTTCGAGCCCGGAGATGAAGCCGCCGGAATCCCCGAACGAAAGCGCTTCCATTCCCGCGACGGGCTGGGGCTGGTCATGGCGAAAAGGAGCGGCCTGCGCCTCGGCTTCGTAACCGGCCGCAGCTCGGGAACCGTCAGGGGGCGTGCCCGAGAGCTCTCCCTGGACTATCTCCGGGAGGGGTGTTTCGACAAGGGACCCGCCTTTGATGAGGCCTGTCTGCGCTTCGGCCTCTCACCGGAACAGGTCGCCTTTGTGGGCGATGACGTTCAGGATCTGCCGGCGCTTCGAAGGGCCGGCTTCGCCGCTGCCCCGGCTGACGCCCACCCCGCCGTGCTCGCCTGCGTCCACTTCGTCGCCGACGCCCCGGGGGGGCGCGGCGCCGTCCGCCAGATCATCGAGCGGATCCTGGAGGCTCGCGGACAGCTCGACGACGCGCTGTACCGCTTCTGGAGTTAACAGCCTGTGGTGGAACGCGCGTGAGCGCCGAGGCCCCCACCGGGAGAAACACCCATGCGCGTGTCCTCCTGCGCACCCCGCCCGGCATGAAAAGCGGCATCCGCGTTTGAAGCCCTTGAAGCCGACGAGCATGATTCCGTTCGCGGCCTGCGGCCGCGGTGCCGGCTGAAGCCGGAGCAGAGCGATAGCTCTCGAGAGACCCCTTGAGCACGAGGGATGGAAGACGGCGCTAGCCGGCATCCATTCCTCGTAGCTCGGGAACCCGGCGTT
>LXNJ01001176.1_pt1 | contig 16045 bp, 12 predicted proteins | sample 809081 | NCBI WGS metagenome assembly LXNJ01 (sample SAMN04870510, study PRJNA318959) | sponge metagenome | biome: sponge; feature: marine sponge reef; material: water | host: Petrosia ficiformis | place: Greece: Milos, Mediterranean Sea | collected 2013-05-29 | depth 5-7 m
CCCGAGCAGCCCGACCGGTTTCCGGTCGTCTTGCGTGCACCCGCCTGGGCACCGGGTTTCGAGGCGACCATCGGCGGTGTGACGCACACCCCATCGAACGGTCGCCTGATCGAGATCGAGCGCCTCTGGTCACAGGGCGACAAGGTACGCGTGAAGATTCCCCTTGATATCCGCCAGGTTCCCGACGGCGACAAGACCACCGACGCGGTGGCCCTCGTGAGAGGACCGCAGGTTCTCGCCACGGACACGGCCATCGAAGCAGATGGCGGGATTCCGGAATCGTGGTGGGGCGACACCCTCTACACGCGCGTCGTCAAACAGGGGGGAGTCGAGATGGAGTACCGGCTTGTGACCTTCGCTGATGCCGGCCAGAACAAGGAGGAATACGCCGTGCTTCACGAGAACATCGAGGCGAACGCCTCCGTATGAACCCGCAGAAAACCGTGGGAGCGCTGAGGAACATGGACCGATACATCTACACATTCGCCTTGCTCCTGACCGCCCTGCTCAACGTCGGTGTTTCACTCGCGCAGGAATCCTCGACCCGGCCGAACGTCCTGTTCATCGCGGTCGACGATCTGAATCACTGGGTTGGCCACCTCGATGGCCATCCGGGCACGCTGACACCGAACATAGACCGCCTTGCTGCCACGGGAGTGACGTTTTCCCGTGCCTATGCAGCAGCGCCCCTGTGCAATCCTTCACGACTCAGCCTGCTCACGGGCGTCATGCCGGCGCGCTCGGGCATCTACGGCAATTTCGAGACACTACGCGAGCAGCTACCGGACGCGGTCACCCTGCCGCAGTACTTTCGCCAGAACGGATACAGCGTCAAGGGAGGCGGGAAGATATTCCATGGCTGGTCGGGCGAAGAGGAAGCCTCCTGGGACGAGTACTTCCAGACAGACCTGAAGCCGAAGTTGCCCGAAGGAGAAGCGGGCAAGAAAAAGCCGAAGAAGAACGCGCAAACAGGCAAGTGGGCACCCTGGGGACCGTCGTCTTCCGACGATAGCGAGATGTTCGACGCCAAGGTTGCCGATCACATCGTCGCCGAGCTCGAAGTCGAACATGACAAGCCGTTCTTTCTGGCCTATGGCACATCAATGCCGCACTTGCCCTGGATGGTTCCCCGACGCTACTTCGATATGCACCCCAGGGAATCGGTGGTACTACCGAAGGTAGTGGAAGGCGATCTCGATGACGTACCACCCTTCGGCCGCCGGCTTGCCGCCGAGGTCTTGGATGTTTCGAACAACCGCAATCATGCAGCCGAGGGGGGCGATCATGCCAACGTCCTCAAATACGATCAGTGGACGGCGGCCGTGCAGGGGTACCTCGCGAGCATCACTTTCGCCGATGCACAAGTTGGGAGGGTCCTCGATGCTCTGGCTGATTCACCCCATGCGGATAGCACGATCGTGGTGCTCTGGGGCGACCATGGCTATCACCTCGGGCAGAAGGAGCACTGGCGCAAGCACACGCTCTGGGAGGATGGCCTCAGAACAACGCTGGTGATCTCGGCACCGGGACTTGTCAGGAGCAATGTCCGCAGTGATCGCGTCGTCGGTTTGCTTGACCTGTATCCAACCCTGATCGAACTCGCGGGTCTCGAGCCGCGGGAGGGGTTGGATGGGCAATCCCTCGTCCCGTTGCTGGAAGAGCCGGATCTACCCTGGCCGCGACCGGTTCTCAGCACCTATGGTTTTCAGAATCATTCGATACGGTCGGAACGCTGGCGCTATATCCGCTATCACGATGGGACCGAAGAGCTATACGATCACGACGCGGACCCCAATGAGTGGACCAATCTCGCCGTGGCGCCCGTCAAGGATGAATACCGCGAGGTGATGAACCAGTTGGCCCAGCACTTCCCCGAAATCAATGCTCCCGGCCCGGAATAAGACCCCTCAAGGCGTATACCAGATCGGCGATGTATAGGCGCGCTCCTGCGTCACCATGGGGATTTCGTCCGGCAAGTCGGTCAAGCCGTAGAACTTCGCGTCGTACGCCGTCCAGCGAGGCGTGGGGATCTCCAAGACACGCAGATAGTAGAAGGCGAGTTCGTCCTTGTTGAAGTCGGGATCCGTCCACACCACGGCCAATTCCGAATCGCCGATGCTGTTCGTGTAGGAGGCGTTCTGCACGTCCACGGTATTGCCGACGGGCATGACTTGGCCCCCGGCGTCTTCCTCCCGGCCATCCGACAAGGCCACGTTGTGGACCTTCTCGAGCAACGAGCCGTCTGAGTCACGCCAGCCCTTGACCACCTGCACCCGGTCCAGGTTTGCGCCATCCGGGTCCTTCACCGCTCGAATCAGGAAACTCGGCGCGCTCTCACCAGGCGGTTGCGTGAGATCGCTGCCCATCGGTACGCCCTTGGCGTACCCGATTCGGGCGAGGTCGGGCCGCATGGCATCTTGCGGCTCGTAGTCCCAGCCACCGAAGAATCGAACGGTGATGCGCGGGCCGGTGGACGCATAGACTTCCCGGCGGCGCATCGCGCTGAATAGCGCTTCTCGGGTGTTTTCGGTTGCCCAGACTGCGGCGTAGCCGGCGGCGTTGCTCTCCCATCTTCTCTCGGCGCGATACGGGCTGGGTTCGCTCAATCCATTGCTGCCCCAGAAATTCGCTTCGTTGGTAGTCGACAGCGCATTGTGGGAGTCCGTGCTGCCGATCATGCCGAACTTGAAGGGATTGACGCCGAACTGCGCCTCTTGACCCAACCCCAGCTTCAGGGCGGAGCGGCTGTAGGACTGTGCGGCTAGCGCCACGGGGTCCTGCTGAGCCGTGGGACCCTTGCTTTGCGCTTTCGGTTCTGCCGCGGCCTTGTCGCCCTTGGCCGACGCAGCCGTGAAGCTGCCCATCGTCTCGTAGTCGGCAAATTCATCGGTCGGCGATAGCAGCGGGTGGGTCTCGCCGTCCCCCTTGAGTTGGGTCACCTCGGCGATGGGCTCCCAGCGCGAACGCCTCTTCGCGTAGGCTCCAGTGAAGGGTTGGCCCCCGAGGGTATTGAGCGCGAACATGTTGCCTCCGCTCAGATTGCCGTTGTGGGGGATGGCGAGCACTTTGCCGCCAGTCCGGTCCTCGTAGTCTTCGAGGTACGCCCACAGATCCTCCGGGTCGCTGCTGTGGAAGCGGGAGAACGGCTGGGCCTGACGGGCTTCGTCGGCACCTCCTTCGTAGAGCACATTGCGGTGGATCATCCTCGGCTTGTTCTCCGCCGCCCGCGCCGTCCACTCATAGCCGATGAATGCCGTGAAGGTGCCGGGGTCGTTGTGCCGCTCCGCGTTCGCGATGACCTCTTCCCAGAGGGAACGCTCGAAGCTCTCGTCGAGGGCATAGTCGGCACCATGCGCTGGTTTTGCCGACACCAGGAGTTGCCACCCGCGATCGTAGGCATCGAGGTCTTCGGCGAGCAGAATGTCCCGCACGGGCGGGTGTTCGTTAAGGGCATCCGTCCAATGCCGACTCACCTCGGTTTCCGGCACGGAGCCGTCGCCCGCTGCCAGCCGGGGCAGCACGCCGAGGTTCTCGGCGTGATCCGCGACCATCAGGAAGTCCAACGGTCGCCGCAGACGAACCTCCTCGCCGCCGTTCGCCCGCACCGTCTCGCCCTTGGCGAATCGATACGCATCGTCCGGCGTCAACCGGGCGCCCATAGCGAACGCGTCACCCGACAGCGCGGTGTGCACATGTGTATCGCCCCAGTAGACATTGGTTGGGTAGGGATTGTCGACATGGGGCGAATACGTCTCGCCGGTCGACGCACCGGCCGCAGGAAGGGCAAGTAGGAGAACCAAGGACGCGGTGGTAACGGTCGTCTTCATTCCCTTGCGGCTCGGAGCCGCCCTTGCACCAGGGCCGGCCACCTCACTCCCTCCTGGTTGTTCTGTGTTCGAATACCTGATCGGCTTGTTGTCGCTACCGCACTACGCCGCCGGTGCCGCGTAGCAGCATGTAAGGATAGTGCCAGAAATGACCCCGCGGATACCTTAGTCGAGGCGCGTCGCCGTCGCCTTCGTCGAGGCGAACGAGCCCAGTTTAGGCTCACTTTGCGTTGGAATCGCACGTCGACTTCGGGCTCACGTCGCGTTGGACAAGGCGGTCGCAACGTTGGAGAGCGCTGTCGCTGGACGCCGCAGAGCTCTCCGAGATATGCTGCGCCGCCGCGCGAGGCGCCGTTGAGGAGCCGGGTAGGCTCGCCCTCATCCGGAGCAATACGCGCGAGAGGAGTCCAACGATGCAAACGCTGCAAACGGTTCTATTGATCTTGCTGCTCATCGATGCCGTCGCGTTGGCGGCCATCGTGCTCCTGCAGCAAGGCAAAGGCGCTGACGTCGGCGCGGCGTTCGGCTCGGGCAGCGCGAACACGGTGTTCGGTAGCGCGGGCTCCACGTCGTTCCTGACCAGGATGACGGTTTATCTGGCCATCGGGTTCTTCGTGATCGCGTTCGGTCTGGCGTACACCGCCAAGGAGATTGCAGTCGGCCTGCGTACCGACGGCATGTCCGACTTCACGGACTTCGAGACGGAGGTCGACACCGAAGAATCCAGTCCTCCGCCGCCGGATCCCGACACGGATTCCGATCTCCCCGATGTATAATCCCGCGCCCAGTCGACCTACGGCGGGACGTGCCGAAGTGGTGGAATTGGTAGACACGCTGCCTTGAGGGGGCAGTGGACTTGCGTCCGTGGAGGTTCGAGTCCTCTCTTCGGCACCAAACACGACATGGGACGCCGGCGCCCCACGCATAAGAAAAGTGGGCCAACTACCACCGCTCGGAGGCAGGCCATCCAGAGATTCGCTTGCCCTTGACTCTTCGGCTCCAGAAAACGACGCCGACCGGCTCGAACAGCTCCCCGACGTAATCCGTCGTCCAGTTCGCCAACTATCGGAGGCCCCCTGCGCTTGTTCAACGTCAATGGCGTATTTCGCGGTCCTTTCGGATTAGCTCGACTAACCAGTCTTCATAGGGACCCACCGCCTGCGAATAAGAGCCTCTTCCTCCAGTCAGGTTGCTGATACGCGCACCAAGACCGGGCAACCAAGCGATCCAATCAGGCGGGTGGCTTCCCGAGTTGATACCTATCAAGTGCCCGTTCTCATCGACAAGCGCGCCACCGCTGTCTCCTTTCATCGTAGGCGCATTGTGGTGAACAAGCCGGAACCTGATTTCGCCTTGTCCCGGCGGGACTTCGACGATGGTAAGGACATTTCCGACGGCTGTGGAACCCATCCCCGCTGAACCGGTCACCACGACGAAGTCGTCGGACAAAATCGAATCGGCAAGTGTGAAGGGTTCGATCGGTCCCACGTCTGCATGAACTACGGCGAAATCGGGGTGCTTGCGCCAATCGGCGGGAGCCCAAACAACCCGTGCAGAACCTGTGCGCGCTTGTAGTTCGCCGTCGTGTCGGTAGAGAAACACGAGGACCATAGCTGACGAACCCACAACGGCGTGCCCGGCCGTGAGAAAGTAGCCATCAGCGGCGACCGGCACCGTTGCGGCAACGCGGCAGACATCCGATTCGTTCTCTGGCTGAATTGCAACTCCCCCATCGTTTGTTCGCTCGACGACAACTGATCTGCAATCACCGGTTAGCAACATCTCTGTTCGCTCGGTGACGGACCGTAGTAGCCCTTCCGCCTTCGAGTGGGTCCTCATGAATGAGTTCACACTTTCCGACTTCTTGGCGATAGTCGAGACCGCCATGTTCTCCCGTGCCCATTCCTGCGGGGGGCCGAACAACACAGCGATGCCGACCGCCAATACGGCACCGAAGCCGCCGATTACGTAGCTTCTTTTGGCGTTCATAGGAAGGTCAGATCCACCGCAACCTGAGGTGGTCCTGGTTCGTTGGACAGTCCGAGGGCGGAAATAAGGTGTACTCCGATTGATCTGAAGCCCTCGATGAACGAAACCTGCCGACGGAAACCCACGATGTCAACGGCATGATGGGTGGCGATCGTAGCCGTCGGCACCCATCCTTACTCGCCCATGATATGTTGACCCGTGTGTTTCCCGAGTACTGACGAGGTTTGCGCCATGCCGTTGCGTCCGGAACCCGTGGAACATCGACAGACCGGCTACGTGGCGTCGCCGGTTCTCGATCCCCCGGATGCGCTCGGCTTGCCGCCGCTAACGCGCGACCTCGAGACTGCCAAGCGGCACCTGTCGGAATACGGAATGTGCTTCGTGCCGGATGTGCTCGACAAGGCGGAGATCGAACGCCTCCGCACGGCGCTCGACGAACAGGCGGCGGCGGAGCGGAACCTCGGCGACCTCGCGCCACCCGGGGCGCTCGGCAACAAACAGAGCGTCTCCAACATGGTCAACAAGGGCCGTGTGTTCCTGGACCTGGTCGAGCGTCACGAGACCGATGAACTCGCGGGCTTCCTGCTCGGTCGCACGTTCCTCGTCTCCAGCATCACCGGTGGAATGTTCCATGCGCCTACCACCGAGCCGCAGGCTTTGCACCGCGACCAGGGTTTCGTACCGGCGATGGCCAGGTTTCCCGCCGCGTGCAATCTCTTTTGGCTGCTCGACGATTTCACGCCCGAGAGCGGCAGTACCCACGTCGTGCCCGGTAGCCATCGGTGGCGCCCGGAGTATCAGATCAAGGCCCCGCCTCGGGAAATGTCGGTGCAGGTCGAAGCCCCGTCCGGCAGCGTGTTCGCGTGGGAGGGTCGGATCTGGCACGGGCTGGGGGTCAATACCAACGGCGAACCCCGGCGCAGCATCACGACGTACTTCTGCTTGCCGTGGATGCGCCAGCAGGAGAACTGGGGCGTATCGTGCCTGCAGGAAGTGCTCGACGAAGCGAGCCCGAAGCTGCGCGCCCGCATGGGTTTGCGTAGCTATGGGACGTTGGGTGGTGTGAACGGGACGAGGACCGATGCCTATCCCGGTGGGTTCGGCAACGCGGACGTGGTGTTTCCGGATTACATCATCGGCGAGGGGGGTAGCCTGCACCGGCTCAGGCGCGTGTCGCGAGACGAGGGGGACTGATCGTCGCCGATCGCCCGTTGGGTCCTTGATGGTGGGGCCACGGGGGTTGGCGGGACGGGACGGTATGCAAACCGACTACCGCCACGTCGCGTCCGTCGAAGGTCTGGTGAATGCGCTGCGCCAGCGGAATCGAGCGCGCGACGCAGCCAGGACAAAGCATTTGGAACGCCATCAGGACGACGACGCGACCCCGGAGGTCGCCGAGGGCCAGCGGCCTTGGGGTGTTGAACCAGCGTGTTGCATGGAGTTCCGGAGCCCGGTCGGTGGCGCTACTGGGGGAAGGCATGACCACCCCTCCTGGGCTATTTCGAGACCTCTCATTATCCGCTGTTGGATGCCATTCGTTGGCATTGAATTTGCTTGGAGAGGGGGGTTTCAGGGCCCCCGGGGGCACTTGCCGTCCTAGGGTGGCCTACCTATAATCCCGCGACCTGATGCGGGGTGGAGCAGTCTGGTAGCTCGTTGGGCTCATAACCCGAAGGTCGTAGGTTCAAATCCTGCCCCCGCTACCAAGCATGGTGGCGGTGCCGCAAGGGGCGGCACCGTGACATGACCCGGTGCGATTGACCGGGTACTAACGGTAGACGCACGCCGCGTCAGCGAGATGGGGCGTGCCTGATTGGTCTCGGATGGGCATTGCTGCCCATTTTTTGTGTGTGAGCGAGAGGAACTGCGCAGGGCACGAGCCATGACGCGGAAGGAACGGGAACTGGAAACGCTTTTGACACCGACGGTGCGCGCGCTCGGCTGCGAGATCTGGGGGATCGAATATCGACCCCGGGGCCGCAACTCGATGCTGAAACTCTATATCGATTCGGCTGACGGTATCGGAATCGATGATTGCGAACGGGTTAGCCGACAGGTCAGCGCGCTGCTCGACGTCGAGGATCCCATTGTCCACTCGTACCGCTTGGAGGTGTCGTCGCCTGGCATCGACCGCGTGTTGTTTCGCCGAGAACAGTATCTGGCAAACGTCGGCGAGCAAGTCGATGTCCGGCTGGCGTTCCCGTTTGATGGCCGTCGACGCCTTGCTGGTCGTCTGGCCGGCGTCGAAGGCGACGACGTCGTCGTCGAGGTCGAGGACCACGAGGTCGTGCTGCCATTCGAACAGATTCAACGTACCCGCCTCGTGTTCGAAGGCGCTTCCCGCTAACGCGTGCTTGGTGACGAAGAGCGACTGGGCCTTAAGGGAATCGCAATGGCGGAAATGAACAAAGAAGTACTGATGGTCGTGGAGTCCGTCTCCCACGAGAAGGGCGTGTCGAAGGACGTGATCTTCGAAGCCATCGAACAGGCACTGGCGACGGCGACCCAGAAGAAGTACCGCGAGAACGCGAGGTTCGCGGTGAGCATCGACCGCGAGTCCGGCAGCTACGAAACCTACCGGACTTGGGAGGTGATCGATCCCGACCGGGAACTCGAGGAAGGTGAGGAACCGAACCCGGACGCGGAGTTGACGCCGGAGGAGGCTGCGGAGAAGGATCCGTCGCTCGGCATCGGCGACTTCTTCCGGATCCCGGTGGACTCGGTGGAATTCGGCCGTATCGCGGCGCAGACCGCTAAGCAGGTCATCGTGCAGAAGGTACGGGAAGCCGAGCGCGCCCGTGTTATCGCCATGTACGAGCCGCGTGTGGGCGAACTGGTTAGCGGGTCGGTCAAGAAGACGTCCCGTGACAGCGTCATCGTGGATCTCGGGAACAACGCGGAAGCCATACTCACCCGCGAGCACCTGATTCCCCGGGACAGCTTCCGAATCGGCGACCGGATTCGTGCCCTGTTGGTCGAGGTCCGGCCGGATCAGCGCAGCCCGCAGCTTGTACTTACCCGCACGACGTCCCAGGTGCTCATCGAGCTATTCAAGATCGAGGTGCCGGAGATCGCCGAGGACGTGATCGAAATCCGCGCCGCCGCCCGCGATCCGGGCTCCAGGGCCAAGATCGCCGTCAAGACCAACGACGGCCGGATCGACGCCGTCGGCGCCTGCGTCGGCATGCGCGGCTCACGCGTACAGGCCGTGTCCGGCGAATTGTCCGGGGAGAAGATCGATGTCGTGCTCTGGGACGAGGATCCGGCGATCCTGGCGGTCAACGCGATGTCCCCCGCGGACGTCAAGTCCATCTTCAAGGACGAGGACACGCACACCATGACGATCGCGGTGGAGGAAGACAATCTCGCCCAAGCCATCGGTCGTGGTGGCCAGAACGTCCGTTTGGCCACCGAGATGACAGGCTGGAACCTCAAGGTGATGGACGAGGACGAAGCCGCTCGGAAGCAGGAGGAAGAGTCGCGCGGTTACGTCGAGTATTTCATGAAGGTCCTTGAAGCAAACGAAGACGTGGCAAGCGTGCTGGTCGAAGAAGGCTTCACGGACATCGAAGAGGTCGCGTACGTCCCCATCGAGGAGTTGACGAACATCGAGGATTTCGACCGCGAACTGGTCGACGACTTGAGAAACCGTGCCAAGGACGCGCTATTGGAGATGGAGATCTCCGGGGAAGCGCCCGGCACGCCGGCTGCGGATCTGCTGGAGATGGAGGGCATGGACAACCCGCTTGCCTTCAAGCTCGCCGCCGCGGGGGTGGTGACAATGGAGGATCTCGCCGAGTTGTCCGTCGCGGATCTACTGGATATCAACGACGAAGTCGACGAAGGACGCGCGGCCGAATTGATTATGACCGCCCGCGCCCCCTGGTTCGAAGACTTGGAGTCGGAGGAAGCCCCCGTCGGAGATGCGCATGGTTGACGTCACGGTAGGACAACTCGCGACGACGCTGAAGCGACCTTCCGACGACCTGCTGAAGCTCATGCAGCAGGCGGGGCTTCCGCACGAGCGGGACGACGAAATCGTCTCGGACGATCAGAAGACCCAGTTGCTGAGTTTCGTTCGTCGCCGGCAGACGGACCGGGCCGAACAGCAGAAGCAGATCACCGTACGCCGTCGCAACGTCAGCACGCTCCGAACGGGCAAGGGCGGTCGCGGCACGGCCGTCAAGGTGGAGACCCGCAAGAAGAAGGTCTTCGTTCGCCGCGCACCCGCTCCCAAAGCGGCCGATGAGTCGGCGGCCCGTGCTCCTGCCGCACCCACGCAAGCCCAGCTAGAAGCCGAACGAATCCGCGAAGAGGATTTGAAACGCAAGGCGGCAGAAGAGGAAACGCGCCGTCAGGAGGCCCAGCGCAAGGCCGAGGAGGAAGAGCGTCGACAGGCCGAAGTCGAGGCTCGGGCCAAGGCGGAGGCTGAGGCCCGCGAAGTCGCGAAAAAACGTTCTGAAACGTCTCCGGAAGCGGTCGCGCGGGCGGCGGCGGAAGCCGCTGCCAAGGCCCAGGCCGAAGCGCGTGCCGCGGAGAGTGGCAATCGTCGTGCGCCGGGAAGGGCGGGAGCGCGCCATCGCGACCGCGCCGCCCGGGAAGACGACTTCGGCGATGGCAGGGTTCGCCGCCGCGAATTGTCTCTGAAGAACGAATCGAGGCGCACCAAGCGTCGCCATCTCACCGTGGAGAAACAGGGCGGAGAGTTCGAGAAACCCCAGGAGTTCATCGTTCGGGAGGTGGAAGTCGGCGAGATGGCCACCGTCGGCGAATTGGCTCAAGGGATGAGCGTCAAGGCTGGCGAGGTGATCAAGACCCTGATGGGCATGGGCGTCATGGCCACCATCAACCAGGTCCTCGACCAGGACACGGCCGTCCTGCTGGTCGAGGAGATGGGTCACGCGGTCAAGCTCGTCGCGGAAGACGAGGTGGAACTGGATCTCGAGAAGTCGTTGCAGGTCGAAGGCGATCGCCAGCCCCGCCCGCCCGTGGTGACCGTCATGGGCCATGTCGATCACGGCAAGACGTCGCTCCTCGACTACATTCGCCATACCCGCGTGGTGGCCGGCGAGGAAGGGGGCATCACCCAGCACATCGGTGCGTACCTCGTCGAGACCGAACACGGCGAGATCACGTTCATCGATACACCGGGCCATGCCGCGTTCACGGCCATGCGCGCCCGGGGCGCCAAGTCCACGGACGTGGTGATCCTCGTCGTCGCAGCGGACGATGGCGTGATGCCGCAGACCGAGGAAGCGGTCCAGCACGCTCGGGCGGCCGATGTTCCGCTGGTCGTCGCGGTCAACAAGATCGACCTGGAAGCCGCCGACCCGGAACGGGTCAAGAACGAACTCAGCGCGCTGGGCGTGATTCCCGAGGATTGGGGAGGCACGGTGCAGTTCATCGAAGTGTCCGCGGAGACCGGTGAAGGCATCGACGCCTTGCTGGAAGCCGTGACACTGCAAGCCGAACTCCTCGAACTCACGGCCGTGCCCGAGGCACCCGGCCAGGGTGTGGTCATCGAGTCGCGCCTAGACCGCGGACGCGGACCCGTCGCGACGTTGCTGGTGCAGAACGGAACGCTCAGACGGGGTGACGTCATTGTTGCCGGCGAGAGTTTCGGCCGGGTCAGGGCATTGACCAACGAACGCGGCGAAAACGTCCACGAGGCGCCGCCGTCCGCCCCGGTCGAGATGCTCGGCCTGAACGGTACGCCGGAGGCGGGCGACGAGTTTTCCGCGGTTACCGGCGAGCGCCAAGCCCGCGAGGTGGCAGACTTCCGTGCGGGGCGTAGCCAGGCTCAACGCCATGCCAGCCAGAAGGTGGCGTCGTTCGAGAGCATGTTCGCGAGCTTGGGCCAGGGCGAGAAGCGGGTGCTCAAGCTCATCGTCAAGGCGGACGTACGCGGATCCCTGGAAGCGATCACGAAGGCCTGTTCCGACATCGGCAACGACGAGGTCTCCGTAAACGTCTTGGCATCCGGTGTCGGCGGCATCACGGAATCCGACGCCAACATGGCCACGACCTACGGTGCCGCCATATTCGGGTTCAACACCCGGGCCGATCGCGCCGCCAAGGACATCATCGAACGCGAGTCCATCGACCTGCGCTACTACGGCGTCATCTACGAGTTGCTCGACGACATCAAGGCGATTCTCGAGGGCATGCTCGCACCGGAGATCCGTGAGGAGATTCTCGGTGTGGCCGAAGTTCGCGAGGTATTCCACTCGCCGCGGTTCGGCCAGATTGCCGGCTGCATGGTCGTGGACGGCACGGTGGCACGCAACCGGAGCATCCGGGTGCTGCGCGACAATGTCGTCATCTTCGAGGGGGAACTCGAGTCCCTGCGTCGCATAAAGGACGATGTCACTGAGGTCCGCAACGGTCTCGAATGCGGAATCGGGGTGCGCAACTACAACGACGTACGCGCTGGCGACCTGATCGAAGTGTACGAGTCCAGGAGCGTGGCACGGGCGCTCGGTGCCGAGCCGTCGCAGCCATGGGAGCCGGCGATGGCAGCGTCAGAAACGGCTGTATGACGCCCGACCGCGCCGAACGCATCGCCGACTACATACGTGCGGAACTCGCAACGGTCGTGCAACGGGAAATGCGCGATCCCCGCGTTTCGTTGCTGTCGGTTACCGATACGCAAGTCAGCCGCGACTTCGCCATCGCCGATGTCTACGTGTCGTCGGTCGCGGCGACGGACGAGGCGGCGCAGCGGGAACTGGTGTCCGTGCTGACCAAGGCTGCCGGATATTTGCGCAGCGCCGTTGCCAAGCGGCAGGGGTGGCGGAAGACGCCCAAGCTGCGTTTCCACTACGACGATCTGCCGGAGCGTGGCGCACGTATCGGGGCGCTCATCGACCGAGCCGTGCGCGCCGATAGGGGCAACGAGCGGGCAAGGAGTTCTCGGGATGGGGCGTAGGCGGCGGGGCCGCGACGTCAACGGCGTCGTCGTTCTCGACAAACCCCAGGGGATGAGTTCCAACGACGCAGTGCAACGCGTCAAGCGGTTGTTCTCGGCCCGCAAGGTTGGTCATACCGGCAGCTTGGATCCGTTGGCCACCGGGGTACTACCCTTGTGCCTTGGCGAGGCCACCAAGTTCTCCCAGTATCTCCTCACCTCCGACAAGACCTACGTCGCGACCCTGTGCCTCGGCGTGTCCACGGACAGCGGCGACGCGGATGGTCAAGTACTCGAGCAACGCGCCGTGGGGGATCTGCCGCGCGAACGCGTCGAAGAGGCGCTCGATGAATTTCGCGGCGATATCGAACAGGTGCCGTCGATGTTCTCGGCCGTGAAGCACCAAGGCAAACCGCTCTACAAGCTGGCCCGCCAAGGCATCGAGATCGAACGCGACGCCAGGCCCGTCACAATCTACTCAAACGAGATCGTGGATTTCGCCGGCGACCGGCTCACCCTCGAAGTCCATTGCAGCAAGGGCACCTACGTGCGCACCATTGCGCACGACCTGGGCGAGCAGCTAGGTTGCGGCGCCCATGTCGCGGCACTGCGTCGCACGACCGCGGGCCCGTACCGGGAAGACGACCTGGTCACCTTCGACGCGATGTCCCGCAGCGCCGAACTCGGCCGGCTCGACGAGTTGCTTCAGCCGGTGGCGACAACCGTAGGCCAATGGCCGACGGTGGAACTCGCCGGCGCCCCGGCGTTCTACCTCAAGCAGGGACAACCGGTGCTGGTACCCCATGCCCCGACCCAGGGGTGGGTACGACTGTACGAACAGGAAAACGACGATGGTCGCTTCATAGGAGTCGGCGAAATTCTCAACGATGGCCGCGTGGCTCCGAGACGGCTAATAGTTTAATAGATCACTGACGAGGGTCAACTGTACATATGCGCGGTGCCCTCGTTTTATTTCAAGGCATATTGGAGAAGTGACATGGCTTTAGCGGCCGAAACGAAAAAAAAGATAGTTGAGGACTATCGGCTAGGCGACAGCGACACCGGATCACCGGAAGTGCAGGTGGCGTTGCTGACCTATAACATTAATTCGCTCCAGGAGCATTTTCGGGCGCACGGCAAGGATCATCATTCTCGTCGCGGCCTGATTCGCATGATTAATCAACGTCGTAAGCTCTTGGATTATTTGAAAGGAAAAGATCAGCAACGATATTCGTCGCTGATTGCCCGTTTGGGATTGCGTAGATAACGCGACCGTTTTTCGGTCCGAGGGAAAAATTCACTGAGTGAACTATTCCGGCGGAATCCCGCTAATTCGACGGTAAGTAAATAGGAGAAGTAAATTGAATCCAGTAAGAAAAGAATTCCAATTCGGCGACCATAGGGTCGTCCTTGAAACCAACAAGATCGCAAAGCAGGCCACGGGAAGCGTCATGGCGACGATGGGTGACACCGTTGTCCTGTGTACGGTGGTTGCCAACGCGAAACCCAATGCGGGGCAGGACTTTTTCCCGCTTACCGTGAACTACCAGGAGAAATCCTACGCGGCGGGTAAAGTCCCCGGTGGCTTCCTGCGTCGTGAAGGACGTCCCTCCGACAAGGAGACGCTGACGTCGAGATTGATTGACCGGCCGATCCGTCCGCTGTTTCCGGATGGTTTCATGAATGCGGTGCAAGTGATCGCAACGGTGATGTCGGTGGACAGGGACATGGATCCCGACGTGATTGCCCTGATCGGATCCTCCGCCGCGCTTGCCGTATCGGGGATCCCGTTCAACGGGCCGATCGCGGCGGCGCGGGTTGGCTACGCCGATGGCCGCTACCTGTTGAATCCCGGCTACGAGGTGCTCTCGGGGTCGGCACTCAACATGGTGGTGGCGGGTACCGAATCGGCGGTGCTGATGGTGGAGTCGGAAGCGAAGGAATTGTCCGAGGACCAGATGCTCGGGGGTGTGCTCTTCGCACACCAGGAGATGCAGGTTGCGCTAGGCGCCATCAAGGACCTCGCTGCGGAAGCGGGGAAACCGGGATGGGAATTCGAATCGCCGGTCATCGACGCCAGTTTGGCGGAGCAGGTCGATTCGGTCGCTCGCGACGACCTCGCGTCAGCCTATCGGACTACCGATAAGCAGGAGCGCCAGGCAAAGGTCCGCGCGGCCCGCGAGGCTGTCCTGGCCCAGTGCGCGGGTGAAGACGGCGAGTTCGTCGAAGACGACATCGTCGAGGCGTTCTACAAGCTAGAGAAGAGTCTCGTGCGCCAGAGTGTGCTCGCGGGCGAGCCGAGAATCGACGGCCGCGACACCAAGACCGTCCGACCGATCAGCGTCGAGGTGGGTATTCTGCCGAAAACCCACGGTTCGGCCCTGTTTCAGCGCGGTGAGACCCAGGCCATCGTCGTGGCGACGCTTGGCACGATGCGGGACGCGAAACTGGTCGAAACGCTGGAGGGGACGTTCAAGGACAACTTCATGCTGCACTACAACTTCCCACCGTACAGCGTCGGCGAGGAAGGGTTCCTCGGTGCCCCCAAGCGCCGCGAAATCGGCCACGGTAACCTAGCCCGCCGCGGCATCACGGCGTGCCTGCCGTCGGAGGAAGACTTCCCGTACACGGTTCGCGTCGTGTCCGAGATCACCGAGAGCAACGGCTCTAGCTCGATGGCAAGCGTGTGCGGCAGTTCGCTCGCCCTGATGGACGCCGGGGTACCCATGCGGGCGCCGGTGGCCGGCGTCGCCATGGGCTTGGTGAAGGAAGGCGATCGCTTCGCCGTGCTGACCGACATCCTCGGGGATGAGGATCACCTGGGCGACATGGACTTCAAGGTCGCCGGGACCGCCCAAGGTGTCACGGCGCTGCAGATGGACATCAAGATCGATGGCATCACGGAAGAGATCATGGAGACCGCCCTGGAGCAAGCCCTGGATGCTCGCATGCATATCCTGGGTGAAATGAACAAGGTGCTCGCCAAGTCGCGGGACACTGTCTCCGACAACGCACCGTCGATGGTCGTGCTGAAGATCGATCCCGAGAAAATCCGCGACGTCATCGGCAAGGGCGGCGCGACGATCCGCTCCATCACGGAGGAAACCGGTGCGGAAGTGGACGTCGAAGACGACGGCACGGTGCGCATCTATGGGGAAGACGGCGCGTCGAAGGACGCCGCCGTGGCGCGGGTGCAGGAGATCACCGCCGAGGCGGAGGTGGGTCGCATCTACCAGGGGCGCGTCGAACGCATCGTCGACTTCGGGGCGTTCGTCAACATCCTCCCCGGCAAGGACGGCCTGCTGCACATCTCGCAGATCGC
>LXNJ01001177.1_pt1 | contig 16030 bp, 11 predicted proteins | sample 809081 | NCBI WGS metagenome assembly LXNJ01 (sample SAMN04870510, study PRJNA318959) | sponge metagenome | biome: sponge; feature: marine sponge reef; material: water | host: Petrosia ficiformis | place: Greece: Milos, Mediterranean Sea | collected 2013-05-29 | depth 5-7 m
TTGCGGTCAGCGACGCGTCGTCAAGAACTGCTCGTTGACGCAATTCCTGAGGCGTCCGCCACGTAGGTAGACAGCGGCGGTTCTGGCCGAGAAGGCGCGGATGTCGCGGATGCTTTCCGGCGTAAAGAACGCCGAATGCGGCGTCACGACGAGTCGGTGCTTGATCCAATCCTCGTTGCGATGCCAGGCGGCGATCAGCGGCGCGTTCATGTTCGCGGGCTCGTCCGGCAGCACATCGAGACCGGCGGCAAGGACGGTGCCATCCCGCATGGCATCGTGGAGGGCATCGATGTCGATGATCGGCCCGCGCGCCGTGTTGATGACGATGATCCCCTTCTTTGCCGCTGACAATGCCTGCGCACCGATCAGGTTGCGGGTCTCGTCGTTCAAGGGCGTGTGGACGCTCACGATGTCGCATTGACCCATGAGCTCCTCGAGGGAGTCGACGCGGCGCACGCCAAGCGCCAGTTCCAGGCCGCTTGGCTGGTAGGGGTCGTAGAAGACGCAGTCCATGTCGAAGGCCTTGGCGCGGCGCATGGCTGTGGTGCCGATGCGGCCCATGCCGACGACGCCGAACGTGCACGCGGACAGGCGTCGACCGTAGGGGTTGAGCGCCGGACGCCAGTTGCCGACCGGGTCCGCCCGCAACTCCTCGTCATGGAACGCGATGCTCTTGGTCAGCGTCATCATGAGCGCGATCGCGTGGTCGGCGACCTCGCGCGTGCCGTAGTCCGGGCAGTTGCATACCGGGATGCCCGCCTTGCCGTACGCCTCGATGTCGGTGTCGTCGAACCCGACCGCGGTCTTGACGACGATGCGGCACTTGTCGAGCTTCGGCAGGTACTCGACCGGCGGCGCGACACCGACGATGCCGTCGCAGTTGCGCCACTGTTCCTCGGTGACCGTTTGGAATCCGCGACCGAATTCCGTGACGATGCCATCGCCGACGGCCTCTTCCTCCACCGAGTGGTCGCGGCCAGCCCGCGGCCACAGGATTCGAATGCTCATGTCCCCTCCAAGAACGACGCCGCGACAGCCTGTGCCCGTCCGGCGAAAAAGCCGCGAAGTATCGGTAGGGGATGTAGCGCGGTCAAGCGCGACCCGCGATGCGGACGTGGATGTCGTGCACGGCGCTACTCATCCAGCGCCATTGCGGCCGCGTACGCGGGACGCGCCGCACAGCGCTCCGCATAGGCCTTCAAGCGGTCGGAGTCCGGCATCACGTTGAAATCCTGCATGAAGAGCACGCTCGAGCCGACCATGACATCGGCGGCGCTGAATTCGCCGCCAAGCAGCCACGGCCCGGCCCCCAAGCCGTCATGCAACACCTCGACCATGAGGTCGAAGTCGCCCCAGGCGTTGGAGAAACGGTTGGGCTCGGCGCCGCGGAAACGTTCCGACAGGGCGGGTTCCATGACACCCGGCGTGTAGAGCATCCAGTACAGGTACCGGCCACGCGCCGGGTCGTCGACGGACGGGGCCAGACCGCACGCCGGGTAGCGGTCGGCGACGTAGATGCAGATGGCCGCGGAGTCCGCCATCCGGACATCGCCGTCGGCGAGTGCCGGCACCTTGCCCATCGGGCTTGCGGCTGCGAATTCCGGATCCCGCGGCGCGTCCGGGTCGCGGATGTCCACCAGCACGCGGTCGTACGCGACACCGGCTTCCTCGAGCATCCATACGACTCGGGACGCCCGCGTATTCGGACACCAGAAGAGCTTCATCCGCACCTCGCGTTGACCAATCGGAGACGACGTCTGCTTTGACCAAGCGCCGACGTTCGCAGATAGTACGCGGTTTCGCGTCGTTGGCACTCTTCAAGGGAAACCCATGCTCGAACCCGTTCAACTCGGCCGCCTAAGCGGTCTTCGCGTCTCGCCGCTGTGTCTCGGCACGATGAACTTCGGTGAACCCGGACGCGGCCACCAGGGCGACTGGACCTTGGGGCCCGACGAGGCACGGCCGATCTTCAAGGCAGCGCTCGACCACGGGCTCAACTACTTCGACTGCGCCGACGTGTACGGCATAGGCGCATGCGAGCGGGTGGTCGGCGCCCTGTTGAAGGAACTCGCCGGGCGCGACGAGTACGTGCTGGCCACCAAGGTGACGATGCCGATGGGCAGGGGCGCGAACCAGGGCGGACTGTCGCGCAAGCACATCATCGAAGGTGTGGACGCAAGCCTCAAACGCCTCGGTCACGACTACGTCGACCAACTCGTGATCCACCGCCATCCGCACGGCGTGCCCGGCCAGGTCCAGGCTCCGATCGAGGAGTCGATGGAGGCGCTCAACGACGTCGTCAAGGCGGGCAAGGTGCTCTACCTCGGTGCCTCGTCGATGTTCGCCTGGCAATTCACCGAGCTGCAGATGATCGCGCGGATGAACGGCTGGACGCCCTTCGTCTCGATGCAGAACCACTACAACCTCGTCTACCGCGAAGAGGAACGGGAGATGAACCCGTACTGCGCCAGCACGGGCGTTGCCCTGACGCCGTGGTCGCCGCTGGCGCGCGGCATCCTGGCGGGATCGTACCGGGGTGGTTTCGGCGGCGGCTCGACGAACCGCTCCCAGGGGCGGGACCGGATGCGCACCGAGGGTCTGTACCGCGGCGAGGCGACGTTCGACATCGCCGATCGCGTGGTGGAAGTCGCAGACAAGTACGGCAGGAAGCCAGCGCAGATCTCGCTGGCGTGGCTGCTCGGCAAACCGGAAATCCACGCGCCCGTGGTGGGGGTTTCACGCGTGGCGCAGCTCGATCAACTCGTCGAAGCGTGCGACATCGAGCTCGACGAAGCGGACTTCACCTACCTCGAGGAGCTCTATCGGCCGGTGGACAACCTGCTGTCGATCGGGACGTCGTAAACGCCCGGTCAATAGTCGACCGCGTCGTTTTCGAAACTGAAGCCGTCCTCCGGCATCACCAGCCGGTGCCGTGACCCGGCGAGATCGGCGTCCCAGTCCTCGTAGCCCGCATCCCCGGCCCATAGCGCAACGCGCACGCCATCGCGGCGTTTCACGGCGCGGGTCTCGTAGTAGCGGGCCTCGCGCGAGCCCAAGTGGGCCAGCAACGCATCGACGGGCTGATAGCGGGACAGGTGGTAAAGCGTCACCCAAGTCGGCGGCACGAGGTCGATCTCGCCGTTGTCGTGTTTGGCCAGCGCCCCGGCCGGCGTGATCCATTGGTGATCCTTGATCTCGCCGTCGTCGATGGTGATGGCCTGATCGTTGGCCCGTGCCGCGAAGAACCAGGTCGCGAAACGCACGGGCGTGGTCGGTGGCGGCGTCCAGTGCGCGAACCAGACGAAATCCGCCGGATCGACCGCGATGCCGGCCTCTTCCTCCGCCTCGCGGGCCGCCGCGTTGCGCGCGGTGGCCTCGGGGCTCCCGTCGGCGGCGGCGTCCTCAGGGTCGATTCGTCCGCCCGGGAAGACCCACATGCCGCCGAAGTCGATCTTCGCGTTCTTGCGCAGCATTAGCACCTCGGGCCCGTCGGCGCTGTCGCGCAACAGCACGACGGTGGCCGCCGGCGTGGCGGGCTTGGCCTTGGCGGCGCGGGGATTGTCGACATCGCCGTAGATGTCGTTCTTGTGCTTGCTTCCGGCATCGGCAGAGGCCATGGCGCGTCCTACTCGGGCAAACCGCCATGATCTTACTTTCGACGCCCTCCGTTCAACCTCGGTGACGCCGCGTGCCCGCTAGGTCGAGCGCCGAACCATCCGCGGAGACCGCGCAAGAACGCTGATCGCGTTCTTGAAATGCAGCGCCGCTTCCAGATCGTCGGCGGCGATGGCTTGCGCCTTTCGCGCCTCGAGCTCGCGGCGCTTCTCGTCGAAGGCGTCGGGGTCCACGGGCGCGTATGTCGGCCCGTCGATGTCGGGGTCCATGTCGTGTCCATGCGCGCCCGGCACGAGCACGTCGAAGTCGGGCTTGAGCACGGAGTCGGCGGGCGCCTGGCACTCCGCAACGTAGTTCAGCGCCCCGGCGGGTTGCCGGTATCCGATCAGTCGCTGCATGCCGGGATCGAGCTTGCGCGCCAAGTGCGGCGGACACGCGAGCAGTTGGTTTTCCTCCTGCGCCAGGAACGCCAACGCGTAGTTGATGTTCATGCCGATCCGACGCTCATTGGAGGTGTTGATCCCGGCCCCGTGGACGGACCAACCCGTCCAGATCAAGACGCTGCCCTTGGGCATGGCTGCCTGGACGGTCGGCTCGGTATGGCTCACGTGTCCGCCACGGGGCTCCTCCCGGTGGCTGCCGAGCACGATGTGCGTCGCGCCGTTGTCGGGCGTGAAGTCGGACAGCGCCCACATGCACTCCACCTGCGGGTCGACGCCGGCGTCCTGGAAGTCGTAGGTCCACATGCCGTTGGCGCGATGCATCTTGAGGTGATGTGGAAGCGCGTCGGTGCCGCCGCCCGGACCGACGTCGATGATCTGGGTGAGATGCAGTTGCCACGGGTAGCGGAAGCCCTTTTCGCCCTTGCCCGACTTGCCGCCGATGCGGACCGCGTCGCCGGACAGGCGTTGTTCGGCGAGGACGGATTTCGCCAAGCGCAGGATCGCCGGGTGCGCAATCATCCTGTGGCTGGCCGGGGAGCGGGCCACCAACGCGCCGACGCGACGCGTGCCGCCTAGGCCATGCAGCCCATGCGGCGTGGCGTCGATGTACGGCGCCATTTCGGCCACGAGTCGATCGCAATCGCTCGCCGCCACGGCGTTTTCGATCACCACGAAGCCGTGCTGGTCGAGGCTCAGAAGGACGTCGTCGTCGAGCCGCGTCAACGCATCCGCGCCGGCTTCGGTCGCGACGCGGTAGTCGTAGCGCTTCAGTTCGTGGGTGCCGAATGCGTTGGTGACGGTTGGCATGGTTCCCTTGGCGCGGCGGCGAGCTCAAGGATTATCCGCAACAACGATGTCTCGCCGCCAGCCGCGGAGCGTATGCTGTCCCGGTTCAAGCTGCATAGAGGCACATGATGGACACCGCTCGCAACGCCCATCCGGATCTCGCGGTGCTCGCCGGCGGCGTGGCCGTGGTCACCGGCGGCGCATCCGGCATCGGCTTTGCGCTTGCGGAGAAGTCCATCCGTTCGGGGCTCTACCCCGTCCTGGCCGACATCGAAGCCCCGGCGATCCGCGAGGCCGAGGAGCGCCTGGCAAGCGCGGCGCGAAAGGCAAACGTCGAGGTGTTCGGCTTCGCCGTCGACGTGTCGCAGGAGGCCGAGGTGAACGCCCTGGCCGCGACCGTGGCGGAGCGTTTCCCGGACCGGCCGGTGTCGCTCTTGTGCTGCAACGCCGGTGTCGGCGGCGGCGGACCGGTGCTGCGAGCCAGCGATGTCGACTGGGACTTCGTACTCGGCGTCAATGTCAAGGGCGTTGCCAACTGCATCCGCGCCTTCGTCCCGGGAATGCTCGAGCGCGGTGCCGCAGGTTCCGTCGTGACGACATCCTCGCAGGACGGCTTGTGCGCAGCCCAGGGCGTCTACGGCGTCTCGAAACACGCTTGCGTCGCATTGACCGAGGCCCTTTACCAGGAGCTTCAGGGGCGTCTGACCGCGCACGTGCTGTGCCCGAACGCGGTGTCGACCAACATCATGACATCCGAACGCAACCGCCCGGAACGCTACGGCGGACCGCGCGGCGCCGGGTCGAGCCCCGTCGTCGAGCGTTTCAAGGCGTTTGGCATGCCGCCAACGCGCTGCGCCGAATACGTCTTCGACGCCATCCGCACTGGAACCTTCTATATCCTGGCCGAAGCGGAGGACGATCCCGGCTACGTGTACTCGGAAGCCGAAACGCGGATGCAGGCGATCTTGGGCGGTGGCCTACCGTACCGGCCGCGCAGCCCACTCCTGCGCAAGGTATTCGATCCAAATGCGCCGCTGCCCTCGCGGGATCGCGCCTGAGTCGAATCGCGGCACGTCCACGCCGGGCGTCATTCGTAACCCTGGGGCAGACGCAGTAGGCGTTCGCCACGCCAGACACGAACGATTCGCACCCTGCGGGCATCACGACGGTAACGATCCGGAACGGTCGGTGAATGAGTTCGCGCAGGAACGGCTGCTCGAACTCGGGCACCACACGACCCATGTCTGGATGGTCGGCCAAGGCATGCGCACGTTGCAGGACCTCTGCAACCATCCTCTCTCCGACCTCCGGTACACCTTGCTCCGCATACCAGGCGCGCACCTCATCAAGGTCAGCAAGTGCCGATTCGGCAAAGCTGATGGTGATGCGGGGCATGAGGCTATTTCAAACCGAGCCGCTCCCTGGCCTCGTCGAAGTCGACTTCCCGTCCCGCGCCCAGATCCGCTAGTCCGGCTACCACCGCGCGCATGAAGTCGCGTTCCTCCTGGGCTCGCTCATAGTCGTCGACGGACTGGACGACGGCAACGCCCCGGCCTCGGTTCGTGACCAGCACAGGCCGGTGTACCTCGCTCGTGTGTTTCACCACTCTTCCCGGATTCACCTTCAGGTCCGATAAGGGAACGAGATCCTCGGAGAACTTGATTGTCACCCGACAGCTCCACGAAAGACCACTCAGAAGAGCCAACGATAGCCCCTGTTATAAGACCTTTCTAATGGTCATGGCGACCGTACGCCGGTCGCGTCACTCATCGTCGTCCGCTGTGGAAGCAATCCACCCACCTGCTCCTGCATCTCCGACGGCGGCGGGGAAGGCGAACAGCGTATCGCCGATGCGCACATCGTCGTAGCGACGCCCGACGCGCTCGATGCGCCCGTCACGCAACTGCGCGGCTACGGCCTCGGCGTCACCGATCGGTTGCGGTCCGCCGTGTTGCATTAGGCCAAGGAGTTCCCAGCCCTGCCCTGCATCGACGATCGCGAACGCGGCCGGGGGGTGGTACGAGATGGCTGGCCGCGTGGAGCTGGCCGGCATTTCGAATGTCCGGACCCCCGTCAGCAGATACTCGGCTTGCTCAAGATCGCCGTCGAGATGCACGCGAGCAAGCGTCGGATGACCGATGCCGTCGAGCAGAGAAGCGCCGCGGTCGATCGCCGCCCGGACGTCTTCGGGCACCTCAAACGGATCGTCGCGGAAGGCCACCGCGCTCCAGAATGCGTCCCGGATCTCCTGGCTGCGCCGCTCCCGCTCGTCTTTGTCGTCCGCCCCGTCGCGGTACACGATGACGCCGGCGCCTTCGGACACCCCTTCCGCCAACGGATCGAAGCCGAGCCGCTCGATCAAGCGCTGGGCGGCGAGATGACCCGGCCGGGCGAGCATCTCCCGGGCGTAGCCGAAGTCGAACTCGATCGGCTGGATCTCTCCTGATTCCACGCGCGCGATTTGGCTGTTCGTCGAGATCGCCCGGAAGTCCAGAACGGGCGTGTTGATCAAGAACAGGATGCCGAGCATCACCCAGCCCATGGCGACGTTGACGGGGGCCATCCCGCGTGGCCAGGCAGCCCGGTGGCGAATCACGGACCACGTGTAGCCCACCGAAAACAGCGCCAATACCGCCGCCCCCGTGAACGCCCATGCGCGGGTAACGGTCCAGCCGTATTGGTCGACGCGAATGCCGATGCCGAGCAAGGCGAGCGCGGAGACGATCGGCAGCACGGCAACGGCCACCGTGATCGGCACCTGGACGAACGCTGCGTAGGGCGTAGCCACTCCCGGTCGGTACGCGACGATGGCCAGCACCACCGCGATCGCGTTGAGGGCAATCAGGATCAAGCTACCGTTGCCGGTGTCCCACAAGGCCTGCATGCTGACGAACGGCAACGTCAGCAGGAACGCGACGATGATTGCCAGCACCATCGGCAAGAGGTAGCGGGCCAGGTTCTCGAGCAACCCGACGATGCTGTCGATCAAGCCTTGCCGGGGACGGAAGACAAGGACGCCGGTACCAAAGCCAACCGCGATGGCCGGCAACACGAACCACGGTTTCGGGAAGATCTCAGCGAGCACATCGACGCCGAGGGTTGCGAACAACGCCGCCCAAAGGGCGAGCAGGATCGCGCCGCCGCCAAGCAGCGCCGCCGACAGCCCAGCGACAAGCAGGTTGCGCCAAGCGTGAGCGAACAGGGCCTGATAGCGGATCGGCTCGCGGGCAACGATGGGCTTGAGGTAGGCAAGGACAATGAACCCCGTGACCAGGAGCGTGATCACGTACACGGCCTGCAATGCCCCGACGTCGAACTCGCCGACGGGCGTGGCCTGCCAGCCGACATAGCTCGCCATGCCGGTCAGCACGATGGCAACCCCGGTAGCGAAGGCGATTCCGCGACGCGCCAGGCCGGGTTCAGCCGTAAACAGCATCAGCGCCGGCCAGGCGTAGCCGACGGTCAGCATTGGCGTCAGGACGGCTGGATGGCCACTCGGCCAGATGCCCAGATCGAGCGAGACGCCGACGCCGGCGAGAACGACCGCCTGGATGGCGATCAGCACCCACATGGAGCTAGGTTGCATGACCGCGGTTTAGCCTCGCCGTCAGGTTGCATTTCTTCGGCCGTATGACGTCCGTGCGCCTTGCTGGGGCGGAGCGCCGCTAGTTCGCATGACCGCGGTTTAGCCTCGCCGTCAGGTTGCATTTCTTCGGCCGTATGACGTCCGTGCGCCTTGCTGGGGCGGAGCGCCGCTAGCCCACGTCAACGGGCATCGGCGATGTCAGCTCCCGGCGCACCGCGCATCAGCCGCTCCAGCGCCTTCGCGACGGCCTGCGGCGAGCCCGTGCGGCGTGCCAACAGCGCGTAGAACGACGGCACCACGAAGAGCGTCAGGAAGGTCGCGAGCGTCACGCCCGAGAACACCACGATGCCGAGCACCATTCGGCTTTCCGACCCGGCACCGGTCGCCAGGATCAGCGGAATCGAACCCATGACCGTGGAAATCGTCGTCATGACGACCGGACGCAGACGGATGCCGGAGGCGTCGATGATCGCGTCCTCGAACTCAAGGCCTGCGTCGCGCCGCTGGTTGATGAACTCGACGATCAATACGCCGTTCTTCGCCGCGATGCCGATCAGCATGACGACGCCGATCTGGCTGTAGATGTTGATCGTGGCCCCGGTGACGTAAAGGCCGATCAGCGCCCCCGTGATCGCGAGCGGCACCGTGACGAGAATCACGAACGGATGCACGAAGCTCTCGAACTGCGCCGCGAGTACCAGGAACACGATCAGGAGCGCCAAGCCGAACATGAACGCCAGGCTGCCGCTCGCCTCGCGGTATTCCAGAGACTCGCCCTGGTAGTCGATCTGCGCCTGGTCGGGGAACGACTCGCGGACCACGCGTTCGAGGAAGTCGAGGGCGTCCCCGAGCGGCGCGCCCGGTGCCAGGCTCGCCGACAGGGTCACCGAGCGCAGCCGGTTGTAGCGGTTCAGCGTGCCCGGGCCCGCACGTTCCTCGACCCGGATCAGGTTCGCCAGGGGAACCAGTTCGCCGGTCTGTTCCGAACGCACGTAGATGTTCGTGAGATCCTGCGCCGACGCGCGCTGGTCGTCCTTGGCCAACAGGATCACGTCGTATTCCTCGCCGTCCTTCACGTACGTCGTGATGCGTTGCTCGCTCATCATCGTGGACAGCGTCCGTCCAATGTTCTGCACCGACACGCCAAGCGCAGCGGCGCGGTTCTTGTCGATACGCACGATCGCCTGCGGCTGGGTTTCCTTGAGGTCGCTGTCAAGGCGTACGAGACCGGGGAACTCGCGTGCCCGGTCGAGGATGACGTCCCGCCAATCGGCCAACGTGTCGTAGTCCGGGCCGCCGAGCACGAACTGCACCGGCTGGCCGCCGCCACGGCGGGACAGGCCGGAGCGCACGAAGGCGAACGCACGTACACTGGGGATGGTTTGCCATGCACCGGTAGCCCGCGCTGCCGCCTCGGCCGTGGTGACGTCGCGCTCCTGCCATGGCCGCATGGTCACCATGATCACGCCGCTGTTGGACGCATTGCCGCCCCAACCCGGCACCGCCATGACGACCACGTCGGCGATGCCTTCGTTGACCATCTGCATGGCCGGCATCTCGAGCTTCATCGCCTCGCCCTTCATGCGCTCGATGCCCATGCCCTCGGCACCGGAGAACATGGCCATGAAGGAACCCTGATCTTCCTGTGGTGCGTACTCTTGGGGCACGCGCTCTAGCAGCAGGTAGGCCGCGCCAAGCGTGGCCAAAGCGACGACCACCGAGACCCAGCGGTGGTGAATGAGGACCCGCAGTACGCGCGCATAGCCGTTGCGCAGCGATGCGAAGCCCGCATCGATCCAACGCGCCAGGCGGTTCTCCTTCGAACTTGCGCGCAGCAGCTTGGAGCACATCACCGGCGTCAGCGACAACGCCAGCACGCTCGAGAACACGACCGCCGCCGCAATCGTCACCGCCAGTTCACCGAAGATGACCCCGATGTTGTCGGTGAGGAACATGATCGGCGTAAACACGGCCACCAGCACCGCCGTGGTCGCGATTACGGCGAATGCGACCTGCCGCGAACCGTTGTATGCGGCCACAAGCGGCGCTTCGCCCTCTTCGATGCGTCGATGGATGTTCTCAAGGACGACGATGGCGTCGTCCACGACAAGGCCGATGGCGAGTACCAAGGCCAGCAAGGTGATCAGGTTGACGGTGAACCCGAACGCGGCCAGTGCAATGAAAGCCGAGATCAGGCAAACCGGGATCGTGACCGCCGGGATTGCCATCGTGCGGAACGACCCGAGGAACGCGAGGATCACGAGGCTGACGAGCACCGTCGTGATGGCGATGGTGCGGTACACCCCGTTGATCGCTTCCCGGATGAACACCGAGTCGTCGGACCCGGTGGATAGCTCGATGTGCTCCGGCAGGTTGTCGTTGAGGTCGTCGATCTCCGCCTTGACCTGCTCCAGCGTCTCGAGCGTGTTCGCCGTCGACTGCTTGATGATGCCGATGCTGACTGTCGGCAAGCCGTTGGCGCGGTAGATCGAGCGGTGATCCAGCGGTGCGAGTTCGACCGTCGCCACTTCGCCCAGGCGCACCAGATGGCCATCGTCGCCGCGCACGATGACCAGTTCGCGGAAATCCGCCGCGCTCTCGAATCCGCGGGCGATGCGCACCGTGAGTTCGCGGTCGTTGCTCTCGATGCGGCCGGCCGGCAGCTCGATGTTCTCCCGGCGCAACGCCGCCTCGATGTCGTTGACGGTGAGGTTGCGCGCGGCCAACGCCAGGCGATCGACCCATACACGCATGGCGGGACGCGCGCCGAAGACGCTCGCGTTGGCGACTCCCGGGATGACGGAAAACCGGTCGGCGATGAAACGGTCCGTATAGTCGGTCAATTCCATGCGTGCGAGTTGCGTGCTGACGACGTTGATGTACATCACCGGTCGCGCATCGGAGTCCTGCTTGCGAACCTCCGGCGCCCGAACATCTTCCGGGAGCATGCGGTTCACCCGCGAGATGCGGTCGCGGACGTCGTTGGCGGCGTTGTCGATGTCGCGATCGAGGTCGAACTCGATGTTGATCGACGCGCCTCCGTCGCGGCTCGACGAACGGATTGACTTGACCCCTTCGATGCCGCTGATCTGATCCTCGATCACCGTGGTGATGCGCGATTCGACGACGGAGGCCGAGGCGCCCGGGTAGGAGGTGCTGATCGACACCACGGGCGGCGTGATGTCCGGGTACTCGCGCAGCGGCAGGATGCTGAACGACAGCACACCGAACGCCACCAGGGTCAAGGCGATCACCGTCGCGAAAACGGGGCGCTTCACGGAAGTGTCAGAAAGCCACATCGTCAGTCTCCGGGTGATTCCGCAGCGGGCCGACCGCCTCGCGGCCCGGCGGGCCGGCCACCACTATCGGCGGTACGTACCGGCACGCCGTTTCGCATCTTGAGGACGCCCTCAGTGATCACATCCTGACCTGGGGCGAGCCCCGAGCGAACTTCAGCCCAGCCGTCGCGCCGGATCCCCATGTCGATGGCGGTCATCGCCGCCTGGCCGTCTGCCACGGTGTAGACAAAGGTCTCGGCACCGCGCTGCTGCAAGGCGGTCTCCGGCACCATCAGGGCATCGCGACTCGAGGTGGTGAGTTTCACCGTCAACAGCATCCCCGGTCGCAACAGGGCTTCGGGGTTGTCGATGTGCGCTCGGATCGGGACCGCCCGGGTGACCGGATTCACGCGCGAGCCGATGGTCTTCACCTCGGCGTCGAACTGCCGGTCCGGGAAGGCGGCACTCAAGGCGGTCAGCTCGAGGCCCGGGTGGACGACTCCGAGATAGACCTCCGGGATTGCGAAGTCGAGCTTGATGATGGACACGTCGTCCAAGGTCGTGATCGATGTCCCGGGGGTGATCAGAGTCCCCGCGCTGACTTGGCGGAACCCCAAGACGCCCGTGAACGGCGCCTGAATCAGCCGATTGTCGAGCCGGGCGACGACCGCTTGGTAGCGCGCCATCGCACCGGACAGGCGGGCGCGCGCCTCGTCGACATCGGAGACCGGCACGCTGCCCTGGTCAAGAAGATCCCGCAGGCGATCGTGCTGCCGACGCATGTCGCGGACATTGGCCTCGGCTTCGGCGAGAAGCGCAGTCTGCTCCTCGTTGGTCAGTTCGACCAGAACGGCGCCCTGTTCGACGAAATCGCCGTCTTCGAAACGGACTTGGCGGATCGCGTCGGTGACCTTGGCCGTGATGGTGACGGATTCGTTGGCCTGGGCCGTGCCAATTGCCTCGACCAGGTCGGCAATCGGGCGAACGACCGCTGGCTGGGTGGCGACCAGGGTGGCCGGGCGACCGCCGCCCGGGCCGCCCCACGCACCGCCGGGACCGCCCGCACCACTGCCGCCGTCGCCGCAACCGGCGAGCAGAAGGAAAGCAAAGAACACTCCGAGCGCAGGCCGCATCACACCTCCCGAAGCCGCGGCACCGTTGTACTTTACACGCATCACCCGGCTGTTACCGGCGCTCCGGCCCAGGGACTTCGATGAGGCTTGCACCCGACCGGAACGCCGACGCGGACGTCCGCGCCCTAACAGGGCGCGACCGTGAGGATTAGCTCACCTCGAAGGCCAGGGCGTCGTAGCCTGAGGCCTTGATCGCCGCGACAACGGCTTCCACGCCGTCAGGGCACAGCGCGACGATGGCGCCGCCGCCGCCACCGCCAGTCAATTTGGCCCCGACCGCCCCGTTTCGGCGCGCGATGTCGACCAGTTCCTCGAGCTCTCTCGTGGACACCTGCAAGGCGTTCAGGTAGCCATGGCAGAGGTTCATCAACTCCCCGAGGTCGCCGAGTTCGCCGTCGCGCGCAGCATCGGCACCGGCACGGGTCAGGGCGTCGATCTGATCGAAGACGGCATCAAAACGACGGCGATTGCGTCGCCATGCCCTGGCGACACTGGCGACGGTGGTCGCGGTCAAGCTCTCTTTGCCCGTCAACCCGACGACCAAGGGCAGTGGGCGTGCGAGTTCCAGCTCGTCAAAACGGGCCCCGCGACCGGCGCTAGCCGCCCGAAACAGCATCGTCGTGCCATAGGTGGCCAACGTGTTGTCGACACCCGAGGGTGTCCCATGCGCGGCTTGCTCGCATGCAAAGGCATAGTCGTTGATCTCATGCGCCACGAGGCCGAGGCCGAAGTGCTGGTCCAAGGCCCTGATCACGCTCACGGCCAATGCCGACGAACCGCCGAGGCCCATGGCGCGCGGCACGTTGGGGAAGACCTCGATGGACATCGCGCGATCACCCAGTTCCAGCCGCGCCAGCAACAAGGCCAGGATCCCGGCGGCACCTGCCGGGTGTTCACTCAACGGGGGTACGCGCTGCTCGATGCCCCAGCGCGGGATCAGGAGCTGAACACCCTCGGCAGCGTCCACCACGCGCGCCTCGATGGCCAGCGGGATCGGCGCCGCGAGGGCCGATCGACCGTAGACCACGGCGTGTTCGCCGAGCAGGATGACCTTGCCGCAGGCCGAACTGCGCGGCTCGCCGACATCGACCGACGGACCTGGGGCGTCGCGGGTCATGTGGCGAGCGATCTCTTCCGCCTTCCACACCTTGATGTCGCCGCTCTCGATCAGCGCATCCACCACGTCGTTGAAGATCTCGTCGGGCACGCCGGCCGCCGAGGCGACGCTGCGCGCATGCAGCGTCATGTGGTTCTGCTGGATGCCGGCCGTGGACAGGGAGCGCAACGCGGCATAGTTCTGCGCCAAACCGACGGCGCCCATCACGGCAGCCAGGCGGGCCGCGTCGGGATTGCCGAGCAAGCGGTGGTTGAGGCGCACCGTCGGGTTCGTCTCCAGCGAGCCACCGACGGTGCCAACCTTCATGGGCATCTCCAAAGAGCCCATCAGGTCGCCGTCGTCGTTTGCGTACCAGCGCGTCAGCGCGCGGTACCGGCCGCTGCGGGCGGCGAAGGCGTGCGCAGCCGCCTCGATGGCGCGGAAGTCGTTGCCGGTGGCGATGGCGACGGCATCGACGCCGTTCATGATGCCCTTATTGTGGGTCGTAGCCCGGTACGCGTCGGCCAGCGCGAGGTCGTTGGCGAGAATGATGCCGTCCCGGACATCGGCCCCCGAATAGTCCTTCATGGCCAGATTCTGTAAGGGAATTCGCACCCGGGTCCGCACCAAGGCCCGGTCGGTCAGGTTGGACAGGATGCGCAGGAACACCTTCCCCCCGGTGATCGCCTCGACAAGGCTGGCGACCCCCTCGCACATGCCGTTGACGATGTTGGCGCCCATGGCGTCCCGCGTATCCACGAGCAGATGGAGCACCAGCATGTCGCGTTCCGCGGCGCCGGGTGCACCGCCCTCGGGGGCGCGGTAGTGGAAAACCTCCACGTCTCGGGCGCCGCCCCCGCGGGCGACCATTTTGGGATGCAGGGTGTTGGCGAGATTGACGACCTCGTCCTTTCGCGCGAGCAGCGCACGGCGCGCTTCGTCGACGTCGCCGACGTTCACCACCTGGACCTGGCCGATGAGGATCGGGTCCGTGACCTCGGTCGTGAAGCCACCGGACAGCCGCGCCGTCCGCGCCGCACCCGACAGGCCGGCGACAATGGATGGTTCTTCGACCGACAGCGGCACGATGACGTCGCGCCCGTCGATCAGGAAATTCAAAGCGACGCCGAGTGGCAGGCCGAACACGCCCACCACGTTCTCGATCATCTTGTCCGCGACGTGCCGCTTGAGGGTGTGCGCGCCGGTTTCCAGGGCGTGCAGATCCTCGTCGGTCAGCGCGGTGCGTTCGCGGAGCGCGGCGATGCGCGCCTCGACATCCAGCTTGAAGAAGTTGGGTATGCGCGACCCGTCATTCGGTGCGGATTCGGATGCCATCGTCAGCGACCTCCATCGGTACGATCGTCAACCCGGAATCGCCGGCCTCCTTGGCAAAGCGGGTCACGGCGTCACGATCCGCGGCAAAGCCGACGCCGGTATCGCCGCCGCCAGCGCCGCAAGGCTTATAGACGACCCCGCAACGCACGGCAATTGCGCGTGCCGCCTGGTGGCCAGGGCCGAAAATGCCGATTCGCGCCATGCGATCCATGCGTTCCAGAACGTCCGTATACTCCCTCAACGCGTCGAGAAACATCTCCGCGTTTACTGTGCAATCCGCCACTTCCACGGCGGCCTCGATCAGTCGCTCCAACCCCGGCGGGTTCGACGCGCCCCGCCAAGCATCGAATCGCGCGACCAGATCCGCGGTCCTCGTACTCGTACCCACGAAGACAAAGGCCTTGTGCACGTCCGGCAAACCCGCCGGCACGACGCGCTGGTTCTGGAACCGAATCACACCGCCCGTGACCGCCGCCGCCACGTCCAAGCCGCTGCCGCCACCCTGGAAGCCCTTGTGGATGTCGACCAGCGTGGCCAACCCCGGGGCGTCGCCGCCGATGACGGAGAACGCGGCCGCCACCGCCGCCACGAGGGCCGCGCTCGAACCGACGCCGAGCTTGGCACCGTCCAAGTGACAGGGCGCCGAGTCGATTCGTATCTCGAGGTGCTCCGGAGCCCGGTCCTCGGCGATCACCCGGCGCACAACGCCCGGGACGCTGGCGGCCGCTGCCGCGAACACCGCGTCCCGGGTGAGCGTC
>LXNJ01001178.1_pt1 | contig 16029 bp, 13 predicted proteins | sample 809081 | NCBI WGS metagenome assembly LXNJ01 (sample SAMN04870510, study PRJNA318959) | sponge metagenome | biome: sponge; feature: marine sponge reef; material: water | host: Petrosia ficiformis | place: Greece: Milos, Mediterranean Sea | collected 2013-05-29 | depth 5-7 m
GGCTGCCTCCCTTGGCGACGAGCCCGCGAGACCCGCCGCGCGGTTCTTCAGCGCGGCGCCGTCGAGGATCCGCTCGACCAGGTCCTCGAAGCCGATGCCGACCCCGGCGGCGATCTCGGGCAGGAGACTCAGGGGGGTCATCCCCGGCAGCGTGTTGACCTCGAGCACGTACAGCCGCCGCTCCGGCGAGATGCGGAAGTCCACGCGCGGCGCTCCTTGACAGCCCAGCGTCCGGCAGACCCGCGCCGCCAGCGCCAGGGCCCTGCGGTACAGGGGACCGGGCAAAGGGGCCGGAAAAACGTGCGTGGCCATGCCGGAAGTGTACTTGGCCTTGAAATCGTAGAAGCCCTTCGCCGGCCTGATCTCGGTGACGCCCAGGGCCTCGCCGTTCAGCAACCCCACCGTGACCTCCTTGCCCGGCACATATTTCTCCACCAGTGCGTCCCGGTCGAACCGGCATGCCTCGCGGACCGCCCGAGCCATGTCCCTTTGCCGGCGCACGATGACGACTCCGATGCTGGACCCCTCGGATCGAGGCTTCACCACCACCGGCAACGGCAGGCTCGGAACCGCCGTTTCGTCCGCGCTCACCACCTGGTACGAGGGCGTGGGAATGCGGTTCCGCAGCAGCACCTGCTTGGCCAGCACCTTGTCCATGCACAGCGCCGAAGCGGTGACGCCCGAGCCGGTATAGGGAATCCCCATGACCTCCAGCAGTCCCTGCACGCAACCGTCCTCGCCGATCTTTCCGTGAAGCGCGTTGAAGATCACGTCGATCCGCCGTTTGCGGAGCTGCGCGGCCAGGTCCGCGCCGGTGTCGATGAGCGACACCGCCCGATAGCCCCTTCGCTGCAACGCCCCGGCCACCTCCTTGCCGGACACCAGCGAAACTTCCCTTTCCGCGGAAGGGCCGCCGTACAGGACGCCGACGCGCCGGTATCGGTGGGTTCCCGACGCCATGCTCATTGCGGCCACTCCCCGGCGAGGCGGACCTCGGTCTGCAGCGTCACCGAAAACCGCTCCTCCACCTCGCCGCACACCTGTTCGATGAGCCCCCTCACGTCCTGCGCGCGGGCGCCGCCGAGATTCAGAATGAAGTTCGCATGCCGTCGCGAGACCTCGGCGCCGCCCACCCGGAGACCCTTCAGCCCTGAGGCCTCGATCAGCCTGCCGGCGTGGTCGCCCGGCGGATTGCGGAACACCGACCCGAAATTGGGATGGCCCGACGGCTGGCTTTCCCGCCGGTGCGCCATGATGGCCCGCATGCGGGCGTCCACCGCCGCCGCCGTTTCCGGCGTCAGGGCCATGCCCACGCGGGTCACGATGGCCTCCGCCGGGAGGCGCGCCTCACGATAGGCGAACTGCAGGTCCTCGCGGCCGAGTGCCAACGCCTCGCCCGCGGGCGTCACCGCGTCAACCCTGGTCACCACCCGCTCCATTTCCGATCCGTAGGCCCCGGCGTTCATCACCAGGGAGCCGCCGACGCTGCCGGGAATGCCCTCGGCGAACTCCAAACCGCCCAGCCCCCGGCGCACCGTCTCCCGCACCAGCCGGCTCACCGCATAGGCGGCGCCGACATCGGCTCCCGCCCCGTGCCAGCGCGCCCGGCGAAACTCCCCCCGCAATCGCAGCACGGCGCCGCGCACGCCGAGATCGCTCACCAGCAGGTTGCTGCCGTTGCCCAGCAACAGCACCGGCACGCCGTGGCGCTCCACGACCTTCAGGCAAGCGGTCAGCCCCAGGCTCGTGTGCGCCTCCAGGAAGTAGTCCGCCGGACCGCCGACCTTGAAGGAGGTGTAACGGGCCAACGGCTCGCCCACCTTGACCGCCACGCCGGCGATGCGGCTCAGGTCCCTGGCAAACCGGTCCGTTGTCATGGCCTCTGTTCCCGCAAGGAATCAATCAGCGCCTCCCCTACCTTGTGGATGTCCCCGGCTCCCAGGGTCAGGACCATGTCCCCGTCCGCCAACCTGGGCAGCAGCCGGACGGGCACGTCGTCCTTGTCCGCGATGAACTCCACGTCCATGTGGCCCCGCCGCCGGATGGCCCGGTACAGTTCCTCCGCGCTGGTCCCCGGCGCCGGATCCTCGCCCGCGGCGTAGATGTCCGTGAGGATCAGCCGGTGGGCGCGGTCGAACGCGGAAACGAAATCCTCGAAGAGGTCCCTGGTCCGGCTGTAGCGGTGGGGCTGGAACACCACCGTCAGGGGCCGGTCCCAACCCTCGACAAGGGCGCGCAGGGTCGCCTCGATCTCCGTGGGATGGTGTCCGTAGTCATCCATCACCAGCACCCCGGCGACCTCTCCCTTGATCTCCGACCGGCGATGGATGCCGGCGAACGCGCCCAACGCCGCCGCCGCGGCGGCGAAGTCGATGCCGAGCTCCGCGGCCACGGCGATGGCCGCCAGGGCGTTGGCCACGCTGTGCCGCCCGGGCATGGGCAGCGTGACCGTGCCGAGCGCGCGGCCGCCGTACAGGACCGAGAACGTGGACTCCATCCCCCGGGTCCCGACTCCTTCGGCGGTGAAGTCGGCATCGGCGGACAGGCCGTAGGTGACCACGCGCTTCCGGACCCGCGGTAGCAGGCCGCGCACCGTCGGGTGGTCGAGGCACAGCACGGCGATGCCGTAGAACGGCACCTTGTTGATGAATTCCAGGAACGCGTCGGCCAGGGCTTCCGTGGCGCCGTAGTAGTCGATGTGTTCCCGGTCGATGTTGGTCACCACCGCCACCGCGGGCGAAAGCAGCAGGAACGTACCGTCGCTCTCGTCGGCCTCGGCCACCAGGATGTCGCCCGTGCCCATCTGGGCGTTGCCGGCCAGGGACCGCACCCGTCCGCCGATGACCAGCGTCGGATCCATCCGCGCTTCCGTCAGCACGTGGCCGATCATCGACGTGGTGGTGGTCTTCCCGTGGCTCCCCGCCACCGCGATGCCGTATTTCATGCGCATGAGCTCGGCGAGCATCTCGGCCCTCGGAATCACCGGAATCTGCCGCTCCTTGGCCGCCACCACCTCGGGGTTGGAGAACTTCACCGCTGCCGAGATCACCACCACCGAGAGCGCCTCCGCCAGGTTGGCGGCATCGTGGCCGATGCGGACCTCCGCGCCCAGGGAGCGCAGCCGCCGGGTGGCCTCGTTCTCCTGGAGGTCGGAGCCGCTAATTTCGTAGCCCAGGTTCAACAGCACCTCCGCGATTCCGCTCATGCCCACGCCGCCAATGCCGACGAAGTGCACCCGGTGGCGCCTTTCGAAGGGAGCCGTCATGACCACCCCGGGACGAGGGCATGACACTCGTCCACAATGCGCTCGGCCGCATCCCCGCGGCCGAGCGCCGCCGCGGCCCGGCCCATGGCCGCGCGCCGCGCGGCGTCGCCATGGAGCGCGCGGATGGTCTCGGCCAGCCCCACGGGCGTCAACTCCGGCTCCGTGATCATTTCGGCGGCGCCGGCCTCCTTCAAGGCCAGCGCATTGAGCCGTTGATGGTCGTGGGCGGCGTACGGGTACGGCACCAGCACCGACGGCTTGCCGAACACCGTGAGCTCCGACAGCGTGGAGGCCCCGGCCCGGCAAATCACCAGATCGGCCGAGGCGTAGGCCCGGTCCATGCGGTCGATGAAAGGCAGCACCTCCGCCTCGCACGGCAGCGACGCGTAACCCTCCCTCACCGACGCCTCGTCCGCGCGTCCGGTCTGATGCGTCACCCGAAAGCCGGCCGCCGCTTCGCCGAGGTGCGCCAACGCCGCGAGCACCATCTCGTTGATGCGGCGGGCGCCGGCGCTGCCGCCGAAGACGAGGAGATGGAAGCCCTCCTTCCGGTCCGCGTCGGGCAGCGTCCGCCACCGCACCGGGGTGCCGGTCAGCACCACCTTGGCTCGTGGGAAATACTCGACGCTTTCGCGGAAGCTGGTGAAGATCCGGTCCACCAGCCGCCCGAGAATGCGGTTGGTGAAGCCGGGGCGCAGGTTCTGCTCCAGGATCGCGCAGCGAATCCGTCGCGACGCCCCCGCCAGCAGCAGCGGCCCGGAGGCGTAACCGCCGAGGCCGATGATGCACTGGGGATCGAAGCCCCGGATGATGGTCCGCGAGCGCCACAGGCTCACCGGGATCCCGTAGAGTCCTTCCAACAGTCCCCTCGGACCCCGTCCCTTGAGCCCTCGTATCGGCAACAGCTCGATGGGAAACTCCGTCTCCGGAATGACCCGGCTCTCGATGCCCCAACGGCTGCCGACGAAGAGGATGCGCATGTCGCCGTTCCGCCGGCGAAACTCCCGCGCTACCGCGAGGCCGGGAAAGAGATGGCCGCCTGTGCCGCCGCCGGCCACGATCAGCCTCATTCCCGTGCCCTCCGCCAGGAAACGCTCAGGAGCATCCCTGTCACCGTCAGGTGCACCACCATGGCGGAGCCGCCGTAGCTGACGAACGGCAGCACCAGCCCCTTGGTGGGCACCAGGCCCATGACCACGCTCATGTGCACCAGCGCCTGGAGCCCCAGGAGCATGGTGAGGCCGAACACCATCAGCCGCGTGAAGGGGTCCTCGCTGTCGATGGCGAGCCGCAAGCCGCGAAAGAGCAGGATGCCGAAGAGCCCCAGGACCAGCAGCGCGCCCCACAGCCCGAGTTCCTCGCCGATCACCGAGTAGATGAAATCCGTGTGGGCTTCCGGGAGGTAGTGGAGCTTCTGCCGGCTCTGTCCCAATCCCCGGCCCCAGAGCTGACCGGAGCCGAAGGCGATGAAGGACTGGATGATCTGGAAGCCGCTGTCGGCGGAATCGCTCCAGGGGTCCATGAAGGCCAGCAGCCGCTTCATCCGGTAATCCGCCGACAGGATGAAGAACGCTCCCACCGGCAGCACCGCCATCGCCACCGCGGCGAGGTGCCGGATGCGGCCGCCGGCCACGAACAGCATGGCCATGGTGATGACGACCAGAATGAACGCCGAGCCGAAGTCCGGCTCCGCCAGCAGCAGGGCCACGAACGCGCCCGCCACCAGCAGGGTCGGGAGCATGCCGGAGACGAACCGCTCCAGCCGGTCGACCTTTTTGGAGAGGGTGTACGCGAGGTAGAGCACGAAGGTCACCTTGGCGACCTCCGACGGCTGGAAGACGAACGGCGGCACGCCCAGCCAGCGATGGGCGCCGCCGCGGGTGACGCCGATGCCGGGGATCAGCACCAGCACCATGGCGATGAGGGTCACCACCAGCAGCGGCCCGGTGAGGCGGCGATAGGCCGACGGCGGCAGCAGCACGGCCACGAAGAGTCCCACGAGACCGAGGCCGACGGCGACAAGCTGCTTGCGGAAGAGGTAGGTGCCGTCGCCGAAGCGTTCCTGGGAGAAGAGGTAGCTGGTGTTCAGCACCATGGTGATGCCGATGGCGAGCAGCACCACCAAACTCAACAGCATCCAGCGGTCCATGTTGCGTATCTCGCTCATAGAGCCTGCACCAGCTCCTTGAACACGCGGCCCCGCTCGGCATAGTTCTCGAACATGTCGAAGCTCGAGCACGCCGGCGACAACAGCACGACGTCTCCCGGGCGGGCCGCGGCCCGGGCCTGCCGCACCGCCTCGCGGTAGTCCTTCACCACCACGGTGTCCGCGGAAGCGCCCAGCTCCTCCTTCATGAGGTCGCGGGACGCACCCAGCAAGATCAGCTTCCGGACGCGCTCCCGCACCAGCGGCTCGAGGACCCGGTAGCTGCCGCCCTTGTGGACGCCGCCGGCGATGAGCACCACGGGCTCGTCGAAACTGGCCAGGGACTTCCGGAGCGCGCCGACATTGGTGCCCTTGGAGTCGTTGTAGTAGCGCGCGCCGTCCAGCTCCCGCACGAACTCGAGCCGGTGCTCGATGCCCGGGAACCGCCGCGCCGCCTTCCGGATGTGGCGCGCGTCCACGCCCACGGCCATGGCGGCGCAGACGGCGGCCATGACGTTCTCGATGTTGTGGACCCCGCGCAGGCGGACGTCCCGGAGCGGAAACCGCTCTTCGGCTCCGTTGCTGCGCCACACGATGTCGTCTCCCGCCACGAAGGCGCCCGGCTCGGCTTCCGCCCACCCGAAAGAGACCACCCGTGAACCGAGTCCGGCGCGCAACCCCCAGACCCACGGGTCGTCGCGGTTCAGCACGGCGACGTCGCCAGCCCGTTGGGCCGCGAAGATCCTGGCCTTGGCGGCGCCATAGCTCGAAAGTCCGTCGTAGCGGTCCAGATGGTCCTCGCTGAGGTTCAGGAACAGCGCCACCCGGGGCCGGAAATCCCGCACCCACTCGAGCTGAAAGCTGCTCACCTCCACCACCCCCCAGTCCCAGTCGCCGTCCACGTACTCGATCAGCGGCCTGCCGATGTTGCCGCCCGCGAACACGCGCAGCCCGGCCGCCTCGAGGATTCCGGCCAGCAGCCGGGTGGTGGTGGTCTTCCCGTTGGTGCCGGTAACGGCCACCATGGGCGTGCCGCTGAAACGCGCCGCCAGCTCGATCTCGCTCAGCACCTCGATGCCTCGCCGGACGGAGTCCACCAGCAGGGGATTGTCCCGGGGCACGCCCGGGCTGGGGACCACCGCATCCACGCCGTCAAGCCAGTCCGGCCGCTCAGGCCCGAAATGACACGTGGCCGGCAGCCGCGACAGCTCGCTCCGGGCCGGTCCCATCCGGTCTTCTTCACGGGCATCGACGGCCACCACGTGCGCGCCGCGGGCGGCAAGAAACCGCGCCACGGCCAGTCCCGTGCGGGCCAGTCCCAACACCATGATCCTTTTGTCTCGGAGATCCATTTCCGGCTTTCCGTTCGTTGCCGGCTCCGCGCCTCGCGCCGCCGCCGTGACACTCACTCCCGAAACCCTCATCGCAGCTTCAGCGTGCTCAACGCCACCAGCGCGCAAATGATCGACACGATCCAGAACCGCACGATGATCTGCGGCTCCGGCCAACCCTTGAGCTCATAGTGGTGGTGGATCGGCGCCATGCGGAACACCCGTTTTCCACGCAGCTTGAAGGACACCACCTGGACGATCACCGACACGGCCTCCACCACGAAGATGCCTCCCACCACCAGCAGCAGGATCTCGTTCTTGCTGATGACCGCGACGATCCCCAGCGCGGCCCCCAGCCCCAGACTGCCCACGTCGCCCATGAAGATCTGGGCCGGATAGGTATTGAACCAGAGGAACCCCAGGCCCGCGGCCACCACCGCCGCGCAGAACACCGACAGCTCGCCCACCCGCGACACGTAGGGGATCTGCAGGTACTCGGCGAACTTCACGTGGCCCGCGAGGTACACGATCAGGGCATAGGTGGCCGCCGCGGTCATCACCGGACCGATGGCCAGGCCGTCCAGCCCATCGGTGAGGTTCACGGCATTGGAGGCTCCCACCACCACCAGCACCGCGAAGGGGACGTACCAGAGCCCGAAGTCCGGACGGACGTTCTTGAGAAAGGGAATCGCGACCGTGCTGCTGAAATCCGGCTGCATCACCAACACCGAGGCGGCAACCGCCGCCACCGCCGCCTGCGGCACGAGCTTGCTCCACATGTTCAGCCCGTGGCTGCTCTTGCGCCGGACCTTGAGGCAGTCGTCGGTGAAGCCGATGGCGGCAAACGCCACGGTCACGGCCAGCGCCACCAGCACGTACACGTTGGTGATGTCCCCCACCAGGACCGTGGACAGCACCAGCGACAGCACGATCAGGGTGCCCCCCATGGTGGGGGTGCCGGCCTTGGCGGCATGGCGGTCCGGACCGTCGTCACGGATGAACTGCCCGATCTGCGACTCCCTGAACGACCGGATCAGGTAGGGGCCGATGATGAACGAGAGCACCAACGTCACGAGCGCCGCCAGGGCGGCGCGGAACGTGATGTAACGGAACACGTTGAAGACCGGAAACGTGGCGTGCAGCGGAAAAAGCAACAGATACAGCACCGCGCTACGCTCCTTCGTCCTTCATCGCCGCCAGCGCCTTTTCCATGGCGGCGCCGCGGGAACCCTTGAACAGGACCCAGTCGCCCTTGCGGAGGTCGGTCCGCAACGCCGACCCGAGGGTCCGGTGACCGCGGGCCACCCTGACGGCGCTCCTGGCCATGCCGGCCTCCAGGGCCCCCTGGCGGACGTCGCGGGCGAAGCCGCCCAGGACGTATAGGGCATCCAGGCCGCAACGGGCCGCGGCCGCTCCGGCTTCACGATGGCAGCCGGCCTCGTCCGCGCCCATTTCCAGCATGTCCCCCAGCACGGCGACCTTGCGCCCCCGTCCGGGAATGGCCGCCAGCGCCGCCAGCGCCGCTTCCATGGACGCGGGATTGGCGTTGTAGGCGTCGTTGATGATGCCGACACCGGCCCAGCGTTCCACCTGCATGCGCATGGGCACCGGCCGGACCGCCTCGAGGCCGCGCCGGATCGCCGCCAGGTCCGCTCCGAAGGCGTGAGCCATGGCCGCGGCCCCCACCGCGTTTCCGACGTTGTGGACGCCGCACAGGCGCAGCCGGACCGGCTCCCGCAGCGGGCCCACGCGCAGGTTGAACCGCAGCCGGCCGCCGGCGAGCATCGCCGCATCCTCGCCGCGGACGAACCCGCCCGTGCCGTAGGTCACCACGCGGCCCGTGAAGCGCCGGCTCTGGCGCACCACGCGGCTGTCGTCCAGGTTCACCACGGCGGTGCCCCGGGGGTCCAATCCCCGGAAGATGGCGCCCTTCTCCCGCGCCACCCCGGCGAGCGTTCCCAGGCCCGACAGATGGGCCGGCCCCACCGACGTGATGAGGGCCACCTCCGGATAGGCGATGGCGGTGAGGCGCCGGATCTCGCCGGGCCGGTTGGTGCCGAGCTCCACCACGGCCACGCGGTCGCTGCTTCGCAGACGCAGCAACGTCAGCGGCAAACCCACCAGGTTGTTGTAGTTGCCCTCGGTCTTGAGCACCTTGCCGCGCAACGGACCGTCCGCCGTGCGCGCGCGTTGCAGAATGGAGAAGAGCATTTCCTTGGTGGTGGTCTTTCCGTTGGAGCCGGTGACGGCCAGGACCCGGGGAGCGAGCTTCCGCCGGTGGAAGTGGGCGATGTCGCCGAGAGCTCGCAGGGTGTCGCGCACGCGAATGACCGACGCGCCCCTGGATCCGCCCACGTTCCGCTCCACCACCAGGCACGAGCCGCCTCGATGCACGGCCTCGGGCACGAACGCGTGCCCGTCCCGCGACTCTCCGCGGAGCGCCACGAACACGCCGTCCTTCTCCACCCGGCGTGAATCCGTGCTGATGTCCCCGAACCTGCTCACGGCACCTCGTTGAATGACGGTCCCCCTGGCGGCCCGCGCCAGCTCTTCCAGATCCCACTCCATGGCCGCTTCACTCGGCTGTCCTGGTGGCTGTAGCGGCCAGGACGCCGGCTTCTTCCTGCAACACCTGCCGGTCGTCGAACTGCAGCCGCCGGTCTCCCTGGATCTGGTAGTCCTCGTGACCCTTGCCCGCCACCAGCACGACGTCGCCCGGAGACGCCAGCGAAACACCCAGGCGGATGGCGCAACGGCGGTCGGGCTCGACCCAATACCCGGTCTGCCCGGCGGCATCTCCCTCCTGGAGCCGCCTCATGCCGCGCTTGCGGACCCCCTCCTCGATGTCGCGAATGATGGCCACAGGCTCCTCGCCGCGCGGGTTGTCGGACGTCAACACGACGCAGTCGCTGGTTGACGCGGCGATCTCACCCATTAGCGGACGCTTGCCCGCGTCCCGGTCGCCGCCGCAACCGAACACCGTGATCAACCTCCCACGGGTGAGGAGCCGCAGGGTACGGATGGCCTTGGCCAGCGCATCCGGCGTATGGGCGTAGTCCACTACCAGGGTCCGGTCCAGATCGTTGGGAACCGGCTCCAGCCGGCCCGGCACGCGGTGGAGGCGGGCGATGCCGTCCGCAATGGTGCGCGGGTCGAGGCCGAGCGCCCAGGCCGTTCCCGCGGCCGCGAGGATGTTCTCGAGGTTCACCTCGCCGATGAGCCCCGATTCGAACTCGATTCGCCGGGGTCCGCACGCGAGAGTCCCTCTCAAGCCGTCAAGGCCGCTTTCGACGTCCAGCGGATGAATGTCCCAGCGCGGCGACCGGCCGTAGGTCAGCGTCGCCAGCCCGGCGTCCCCCGCCAAGCGGCTCAATTCCCGGCCCCGCGGGTCGTCCGCGTTGATGACGGCCACCCGCTTTTCCTTGGTGCTGGCCGGCAGGCAATCCGTGAACAGCCGCGCCTTGCTGAGAAAATAGCTCTCCATGTCGGGGTGATAGTCCAGGTGATCCCGCGAGAGATTGGTGAACACGGCGGCGTCGAAGTCCAGTCCGTCAACCCGGCGCAGGTCCAGGGCGTGGGAGGACACCTCCATGGCGACGAACCTCACCTCCGCGCGCAGCATGTCGGACAGGAGCTCCTCGATGTCGATGGACTCGGGCGTGGTTAGGGGCGAAGGGCGCTGCCACCCGGCGTAGCGTTGGCTGATGGTGCCGATCACACCACACCCGTCACCGCCGGCGCCGAGGATCGCCTCGAGCAGATACGTGACCGTGGTCTTGCCGTTGGTTCCCGTAACCCCCACCAACACCAGGCCGCGGCTCGGATGTCCGTAGAACGCCGCCGCCGCCCGGGCCATGGCCCGGCGCGTATCGGACACCTGGATGCAGGCGGCCGGCGGCGGCACCGGCACCGGCCGCTGGAGCACCACCGCCGCGGCGCCCCGGGTCACCGCATCCCCGACGAAGTCATGGCCGTCCGCGAGCTGTCCGGAGAGGGCGAAGAAGACGTACCCGTCCCGGACCCGGCGCGAGTCGCACGCGAGTCCCTGGACGGGGCGATCCATGGACCCCTTCTCGTCCCGGATGTCCGGCGTATGCAGCAACTCCCGGAGCAGCATCGTGGTCATTCCTTCAACGTCAGGGCCAGCCGGCCGCCGGCGCCCTCCACGCGCTGGCTCACCACATAGCCATGGCCCCGGAGGACCACGGACAAGTTGCGCTTCTTGGCCTCGGCCACGGCCTCGCGCATGCTCAATCCGACGAGGTCCGGCCGGCCGCCGGTGCGGTCTGCCCTGCGGCCCCGCGGAGCGGTCCGGGATACCCGGATGACGCCGCTTTCCCGGCCCGGGTTGACCGCCGGCAGCAGCCGCCGGCTGGGGGTCGCTCCCAGGGCATGCAGGGCGGGTCCGGCGATGCGGCGGAACAGCGGCGCCGCCACCACGCCGCCGTATACGTTGACCGTGGGCTCGTCCACCAGGGTGAGGAGAACGAAACGGGGCTCGTCCGCGGGCACGAAACCGACGAAGGAGGCGACCCGCTTGGTCTTCGAGTAGCCGCCCTTCATCTTGTCGGCCTTCTGGGACGTGCCGGTCTTGCCGGCCGCCTCGAACCCCGCCAGGGCAGCCCGCGTGCCGGTGCCGCCTTCCGCCACGACACCCTTCAGAATCCCCGCCACCGTGCGCGCGGTGGCCCGGGAAGCCACCCGCCTCACCAACTCCGGCCTGCGCTCCAGCAGCACCCTGCCGTTCTCGCCCGTCACCCGCTCCACGACGTAAGGCTTCATCAGCAGGCCGCCGTTGGCGATGGCGGAGAACGCCATGACCATCTGCAGAGGGGTCACGGAAACGGACTGGCCGAAGGAGGTCGCCGCCAGATCGATGTCGTACCAGGTGTGGGGCGGCCGCACCGTGCCGGGGACTTCTCCGGGAAGGTCGACCTTGGTCTTTTGGCCGAAGCCGAAGCGCTGGATGTAACGGTGGTAGCGGTCCCGGCCGAGCTTGTGCGCCACCTTGGTCACGCCGATGTTGCTGGAAAGCTGGAGCACCTTGGCGAAGGACAGCCAGCCGTATTCCTTGAAGTCGTGGATGAACCGTCCGCCGTACCGGTAGCGGCCGAACTCGCAGAAGATCAGGTCCTCCCGGCCCACCACGCCCTCCTCCAGGGCGGCCGCGGCCAGCACGGCCTTGAAGACCGAGCCCGGCTCGTAGGTGTCGGTGACGGCGCGGATGCGCCAGCGGTCCCGGTGCTGGGAGCGGAACTGGTTGGGGTCGAAGAACGGGTAGCTGGCCAGGGCCAGGATCGCACCCGTGAACGGGTCCGCCATCACCACCGTGCCGCCCTTGGCGCGGAACCGCTTGACGGTGGCTTCCAGATGCTTCTCGGCCAGGTGTTGCAGTGTCGTATCCAGGGTCAGATGGACGTTCCCCCCGGGCGGGATCTTGTGATCGTCCAGGCCTGTCAGCAACACGCGCCGGCCCAGCGCATCCCGTCCCACCACCGACGAGCCGGGCTCGCCGCGGATGTAGCGGTCGTAGCTGCGCTCGACTCCTTCCAGCCCCTGGGCGTCCCGCCCCACCAGACCCAGGGTCTGGCCGGCCAGGTGGCCCTTGGGATAGAAGCGCCGGGTCTCGTGATACAGCCCGACGCCTTCCGCCTTCAGCGCCTTGACCCGTTTGGCTTCACGCGGCGTCACCTGACGCTTGAGCCACACGAAGGGCTTCTTGGACGCGAACCGGCGCTTCACCTCCCGGGTCTTCATGCCCAGGGCGCGGGCGACCTTCGGAGCGATCTTCTCGGGCGCGCGCAGCCGCCGCGGTCTCACGTACACCGATTGGGCATCGACGCTGATGGCCAGCGGATCGCCGCTGCGGCTCAGGATGGAGCCGCGTTTCGGCACGAAGATCGCCTCCTGAAGGTGCTGCCGCTCGCCCAGCCGCGCCAGCCGCGCGCCGTCGAAGGCCTGGAGCTGAACGGCCCGGCCCGCCACTGCCAACAGCAGCGCCAGGAGCAGGCCGCCGGTCAACCGGAGGCGGAATCGCAGCCGGCCGGAGGAGTCCTGTTCGGTCTTCTTGTTCACGGCAACAACACCACCTGTTTCGCGTGGGGGTCTCTGAGCCCCAGCCGCTTCCGCGCCATGGTCTCGACGCGCTCGCGTGCGGTCAGCGTCGCCAGCTCGAGCCGCAGCTCGCGATTCTCCTGCTCCAGCCGGCGCTCCAGCTTGGAGGCCGTGGAAAGCACGTAACCCAGTTGCACCACCCGCAGACGCTGCCACACCAGCAGCAGGGCCAACGCCACCAGGAGACAACTCAGGAAGACCGGGAAGAACACGTTGCGGCGCAGGTCCGTCGGCCTGCTGTCCACCGGATCCTGGCGGCCGAGGACCCGCCCCCGTATACTCATGACGCGATCCTTTCCACTGCCCGGAGCCTGGCGGAACGCGCGCGGGGGTTGGCCCGGACCTCCTCGCTGGTGGGCACCCGCGGCTTGCGGGTAATGGCCGTGGTCTTCCGGTTCCAGCCGCAGGCGCAGGCGGGCAGACGCGGCGGGCAGACGCAGTCCAGGCCCCATTTCCGGAACGCGCGCTTGACCAGCCGGTCCTCCAGCGAGTGGAACGATATGATCACCAGGCGTCCCCGCGCGCGCAGCAGCTCGTATGCCGACTCGAGAAAGCCCTCGAGGTTTTCCAGCTCCCGATTCACCGCGATGCGAACCGCCTGAAACGTCCGGGTGGCCGGATGGGTCGCCGGCGTCCGGGATCCGCGGGGCCGGCGTCCTCCGGTGCCGCCCGCCGCCCGGGCCACGGTCTCCGCCAGCATCCGGGTCGAATCGATGGGCCGTTGGCGCCGCCGGGCGTCGATGGCCCGCGCGATGCGCCGGGCCTGCGGCTCCTCGCCGAACTCCCGGATGAGCCTCTCGAGGTCCGCCACCGGCAGCGTGTTGATCAGTTCGCGCGCGTCCAGCAGACGGCGGCGATCCATGCGCATGTCGAGGGCGGCGTCGTTGACGAAGCTGAACCCGCGCTCCGGCGTGTCCACCTGGTGCGACGACAGTCCCAGATCCAGCAACATGCCGTCCACGCCCGACCATCCCATCTCCTCCAGCACCTCCCGCGCGCCGGTGAACCCCGACCGGCGAAGAATGACCCTGTCTCCGAAGCGGGCCAGGGCGCGCCCCGCCGCATCGATGGCCTGATCGTCCCAATCGAGGCCCAGGAGCACCCCGTCCGGTGACGAACCGCCGAGTATTTCCCGCGCGTGCCCGCCCCCTCCCACGGTTGCATCGAGATATCGTCGCGCCGGCGCGGGCGCGAGAATCTCGAGAACCTCGCGAAGCATGACGGGCTGGTGTGCGTAGCTCATGGGATCATCGCTCAGTGACAGGTGGCCGTGCCCTCCCAATCGTCGTCGAAACTCTCGATGGCCTCGTCCAGCGAGGCATAGAACTCGAACGCCCTGTCCATGCCCACCACCCGGAAGATATCCTTCAGGTAGGGGCTCATGCCCGAGAGCTTCAGGTCGCCGTTCATCTCGCGCAGCAGGTTCAGGCGGTCCAGCAACACCCCGATGCTCAGGTAGTTGATATGGTCCACCGCCTTCAGATTCAGAACGACCTTGAGACGCTCCTTCTCGATCAGGCCTCCGATCATGTCCTTGATCCGCACCATTTCCCGGAGATCGATATCGCCGTTGACGTCGATCACCGCGATGTCCTGAATGGGCTTCCTGTCGAGTCCGAGCATGGACCGCTCCTTTCTTTCGGGGCCTTCCCCAGGGCCTACAAGCCCAGGTCGGTGAAGGAATCCGGATCTTCCATGAGTTGCTCTTCGGCCTCCGTGAACACCTTGTCCCAGGCGTCCCTGTCCCAGATGCGAAACTTCTCGGCGGCCGCCACCAGCATGACGTCGCGCTTGAGGTCCGCGTACTTGCGCAGGGTGGGCGGGATGAGGATGCGGCCGTGGGTGTCCGCCGCGCACTCCGTCGCCCCGCCAAGATAGTAGGTCTGAAACCGCACCATCCGGGCGTCGAACTTGGGCTTGCCGCGGACCGCCTCCTCCAGGGCCAGCCACTCGTCCAGCGGATAGACATCGAGGCACCGCTTGGAGCTGACGACGAAGTTTGTGATAATGAGCCGATCGTCGCCTTTGCCCAGGAGGACTTCGCGATACTTGGCCGGAATGCTCAAGCGCCCCTTGGTATCGATCGTATGCTCGTATCTGCCGCGAAACATGCCTGACACCGTATGGGATTTTATCCCACTTTATCCCACCTGACGGGAATATAGCCAGACCATCTCGCCCCTGTCAACACAAAAACGTCATATTTTCCGGAGATCGAGAGCCGGGCCAATTTCCCGAAAAACAGCCGTTTTGCCCTACATCTGGGTGCATGCAGGGTCTGTCGCGGGCATGGACGACAAGATATGGGTTATGAGGAGTGTTCCGACCGGGCCCGGAACGCCGTGTGGTCCGGCCATTGGCCGAAGGGGGAGTGGGGGCCAGCGGATCGTTAAGCCGGATTCTGTAACGCCTCTCAAAAAGAGGCGGGACGGTCATTCATCTTGCCCCGTGGTTGCCCACGGGGTCCAGCGACCTTACCCGAGGGTTTTCGGGCGGACGACCCGACCCTCCTATTTGGTCTTGCTCCGGGTGGGGTTTACCATGCATCCGCCATCACTGACGGACCGGTGAGCTCTTACCTCGCCTTTTCAACCTTACCCGAGGGTCCGGTTCGACCCGGAGCCCGCCGGGCGGTGTGTTTTCTGTGGCACTTTCCCCCGATCGCTCGAGGCCGCCGTTAACGGCCACCCTGTCCTGTGGAGTCCGGACTTTCCTCCTCCGCGTTGCCGCGGAAGCGACCGTCTGATCCGCTGTCCCCGAGACTCAGTTTCCCGGTTACCGGGCGAGGTTGCAACCCCTGGGAACCCGCTACGGGATTGCAGCTACGGCTGCCCCCCTTGTTCAGGGGCCGGCGGGTTGTAGAAGAGGATGCGCTGGCAGCTCGGACAGAGATTGACGCGCTCGTTGCGCAGCACGTCGTTCCATAGCTGCGGCGGGATATTCATGTAACAGGCCTGGCATATGGCCGACGACACGGCGACCACCGCGGTGCCGCCGCGCCGGTCGAAGAGCATCTCGTACTTTCCCATGAGATCGTCGTTGAGACGCGACGCCGTCGCTTCGCGCGCGTCGCGCGTCTGCGCGATCTTGTCCTCCATGGCGGCGACCTCCGCCTCCAGGGACTCCCTCTTGCCGTTCCAGTCATCCCGGAGGCCGGTGAGCTCTTCCTCTTT
>LXNJ01001179.1_pt1 | contig 15992 bp, 10 predicted proteins | sample 809081 | NCBI WGS metagenome assembly LXNJ01 (sample SAMN04870510, study PRJNA318959) | sponge metagenome | biome: sponge; feature: marine sponge reef; material: water | host: Petrosia ficiformis | place: Greece: Milos, Mediterranean Sea | collected 2013-05-29 | depth 5-7 m
CCGCAGGCCGTGGAGGCCAAGTGGCAGGCGGAATGGGAACGCCGCGGCACCAACGCGTGGAGCGACGAGGATCTGCGCAACGCCCGGGATCCCTACTACAACCTGATGATGTTCCCGTACCCCTCCGCCGAAGGGCTGCACATCGGGAACCTCTACGCCTACACGGGCGCCGACGTGAACGGTCGCTTCTGGCGTCTGATGGGCAAGGACGTGTTCGAGCCCATCGGCTTCGACGCGTTCGGCATCCACTCGGAGAACTACGCCCTGAAGGTGGGCAAGAACCCCAACGATCTCATTCCGGAGAACGTCGCCAACTTCACGCGGGTGCTGAAGCGCTTCGGCGGCATGTTCGACTGGACGCACACCGTCAACTCCACGGACTCCGGCTACTACAAGTGGACGCAGTGGGTGTTCCTGAAGCTCCTGTCGGCCGGCTTGGCGGAGCGTCGGGAAGCGCCGGTCAACTGGTGCCCGTCGTGCAAGACCGTGCTCGCCAACGAGCAGGTCCTGGACGGCCTTTGTGAACGTTGCGAATCGACGGTGGAGCAGCGCCAACTGCCGCAGTGGTTTTTCAAGATCACGGCCTACGCGGAGCGCCTGCTCGGCAACCTGGACGTGATCGACTGGTCGGAGAAGACCAAGAAAGCCCAGGCCAACTGGATCGGCCGCAGCGAGGGTGCGGAGGTGGATTTCCCCGTCGTGGGCCACGACGAGACGATCCGCGTCTTCACGACGCGACCGGACACGCTGTTCGGTGCCACCTATATGGTGCTTGCCCCGGAACACCCGCTGGTAGGGGTGGTGACGACCCCCGGGGAGCGTCAAGCCGTCGAGGCCTACCGGGAGAGGGTCGCCAAGCAGGACCTCGTCGAGCGGCAGAAGATCGACAAGGACAAGACCGGCGTGTTCACGGGAGCGCATTGCGTCAACCCGGTGAACGGCGCCGAGATTCCGGTGTGGATCGCGGACTACGTGCTCATGGGCTACGGCACCGGCGCGATCATGGCGGTGCCGGGTCACGACACCCGGGACTTCGAATTCGCCAAAGCCTTCGATCTGCCCATCGTGCGCGTTATCGCCGCGCCCGGTGAGGACGCGGAAACGCCCCTTGAGGAGGCGTTTGTCGGCGACGGGACCCTGGTCAACTCGGGGGATTTCGATGCGCTATCCGTCGCCGACGGCAAACGGGCGATCGTCGAGTGGCTCGCGGGACGCGGCGTCGCCGAGGCGCAGGTCAACTACCATCTGCGCGACTGGTGCGTGTCCCGGCAACGCTACTGGGGGCCGCCGATCCCGATCATCCACTGCGACGCCTGCGGCCCTGTGCCGGTGCCCGAAGCCGAGCTTCCCGTCGAACTTCCGCACCTGGACGATTTCCAGCCCGACGACTCCGGCGTGAGCCCGCTCGCCCGGGCGACGGATTGGTACGAGACCCCCTGCCCAAGCTGCGGCGCCCCGGCGCACCGCGACACCGACGTCACCGACAACTTCCTGTGCAGCGGCTGGTATTTCCTGCGCTATCCCAGTGCCGACCGCGACGACGTGCCTTTCGATGCCGAGTTGACCCGCCGGTGGTTGCCGGTGGATTCCTACATCGGCGGCAACGAACACGCGGTGCTGCACCTCATGTACGCCCGGTTCCTCACGATGGCGCTGGCCGATCTGGGCGAGTTGGAGTTCGACGAACCGTTCGCCACGTTCCGTGCCCACGGCCTGCTGATCCGCGACGGCCGCAAGATGTCCAAGAGCCGCGGCAACGTCATCATCCCGGACGACATCATCAACGAGTTCGGGGCGGACACCATGCGCCTCTTCCTGCTCTTCCTCGGCCCCTACGACCAGGTCGCCGACTACCAGAGCCTGGGCATCCAGGGGCCGCGGGGTTTCCTGAACCGGCTCTGGCGAAGCGTCGTCGGTGCCGAGACCGGCCCGGCCGATCCGGGCGTCGAACGCGCCCTGCACCGCACGATCAAGCAGGTGAGCGATCAGATTCCGGCGCTGCAGTTCAACACCGCCATCGCGGCGATGATGGAATACCTAAACCAGGTACGTGCCGGCGGCCGGACGCCGAAGCGCGCCGAACTGACCCCACTGGTGGTCATGCTGGCGCCTTTCGCGCCGCACATCGCCGAGGAACTCTACCTTCGGCTCGGACACAAGGGTGGCGTGTTCGGCGCGGCGCGCTGGCCGGGATACGACGAGGCGAAGACCGTGGAGTCGACGTTGGAACTCGCCGTTCAGGTCAACGGCAAGGTGCGCGGCCGGGTAGCCGTTGCGGCGGACGCCGACGAGGAGACGGTGGTTGCCGCTGCGAAGGCGAACGAGAATGTCGCCCGCCACCTGGGCGACGGCGTGTTGAGAAAGACCATCGTCGTACCCGGCAAGCTGGTGAACCTGGTAGTCGGATGACCCGTATCGCCTGCGTCGGGGCATGGCTCGCCATCCTGGCTTGTGCCGGGTGCGGCTTCCAACTGCGCACATGGGATCTCGCGACGACGTTCGAAACCGCCCGTATCGAAGCAGCCCACGGTGTGGATCTGGACATCGACCTCACCCGCGCACTGGAATCGGCAGGCGTCCGACTTGTCGATAACGATGCCCAGGTGGTGGTGCGGTTGTCGGACCAGGACGACGATTGGCGCAGCGTATCCGTGACCCAGGGTGCCCGTACCGCCGAATACGAACTGTCGTTGCAGGTGACATTCGCGGTGAACGACGGCAGCGGTGAAGAGCTCGCCGCCGCGCGGGTGCTACGCAGCGAGCGCGTGGCCCGCCTCGACCGGGACAATCTCATCGGCAGCAGCGAAGAGCGCAGGTTGCTCGCTGCCGAAGCCCGGGAGGATCTGGTCGGCCGCATGGTCCGGACCTTGGATGCCTTGTCGAGACGAGGGGAACCGACGAATGCAGATCCGCGCTGAGCAACTTCAACGGCACCTCGAAGCCGGCGACTTGAGGCACATCTACCTCGTCAGCGGCGACGAGCAACTTCTCGTGGACGAAGCCTGCGACGACATCGTGGCTGCTGCCACGGACCTCGGTTACGACGAACGCACGATCTTCGAAGCGGTGGCCAGGGCGCCCTGGGACGATCTGTTCGCGGACGCGGGCAATCTCTCGCTGTTCGCCACCAAGCGGCTGCTCGACGTGCGCATTCCGCCGCGGGGACTCGACCGCGCCGGCTCCGAAGCCATTCGCGGCTATCTCGAAGCGCCGCTGCCCGACACGCTCGTCCTGTGCCGCGCCGCCGGCTTAGATTGGCGGCAGCGCAGCAACGCCTGGTACAAGGCGATCGACCGGGCGGGGGCGGTGATTCCCGTGTGGCCGGTCAGTGGCCGCGACCTGCCGCCTTGGCTCGACGGGCGCTGCCGGCGCCAGGGGCTTGAACTCGGCCGCGACGCCTTGGACGCCCTCGCCGAACGCGTCGAGGGTAACCTGCTGGCGGCCGTCCAGGAAATCGCGAAGCTCAAGCTGCTGCACGGCGAAGGACGTCTTGGGGTCGCTGAGATCGAGAGCGGCGTCGGCGACGCCGCGCACTTCGACACCTTCGAGTTGATCGACGCCGCCTTCGCCGGGCGCGGCGCCCGGGTCCAGCGGATGCTGGGCATCCTGCGCCAGGAAGGCGTCGCCGTGTTCATGGTGATCGCCGCGCTCGCCAGCCAGCTACAGCGCGCCGCGGAACTCGCGGCCGGCGCAAATCCACGGATCGCGCGCAGCCGGTTAGCCGCGCTCAACGCTGCGGTAAGGCGCTTGGGGCCGCAGGGAGTCGACGAACTACACAAGGAATGCGCGTTGCTCGACCTGCAGTCGAAGGGGATGTTGCGCGGTGATGCGTGGCAGTCGCTGGAGCGCGTCTTGCTCGGCGTCGCCGGCGTGCCCCAACCGAAGCTGTCCGAGGAAGCCGACCTGCTTCGGATCTGAACGGCATGCTGCACAGCAATCGGAGAGAATTTTGATCAAGGACCTGATTCGAGACGGCTGGGGGTACCACGACACCGAGAGCGAGCGGCTGGCGGACGAACTGGAGGCCGCGAATCTCGACGAGTTGCAGGGCGACGAGCCGGCCCAGTGCCTCATGCTCGCCAACCACACGATCGGCGAGCATCTTGGCGACTGGGCGCGTGCCAGGCGGTTCGCGGAGGCGGCGAGCAAGGCCGGGGCGGGCGGTTCGGGGAATTCGAAAGTCGGCGTCCATTTGGCGGTCGCTCGCTACATGGACGATGCACCCGTCGCCGGCCAGCAGGCGGAAATCGACGCCCTCCAGGCAATGGACGACCCGCTCGACGTCTATCTCTCGGTCAAGTCGTCCCTGGCGCGTGCGCTCGCGGGGTCGGGACGGTGCGCCGACGCCGGCCTGGTCATCCGAGCGGCCAATCGACTGGCCGCGGGTCTCGGCGAGTCCCGGGCTTCGGATCGCGGCATGGCGGTCGCCAACAACAACCTGGCGAGCGAACTGGTCGAATCCGAGAACCTGGACGAGAATCAGCGCAGGCTGATGTTGGACTGCGCCGAGGCGGCGCACACGTTCTGGAGGCGGTGCGGCACGTGGGTCAACGAGGAACGGGCCCTCTACCTGCTGGCGCTCGTGAACAACCGCACGGGAGATCACGCCCGGGCAATGCGCTACGTGAACGCCGCGCTCGAGGTGATTGCCGCCAACGGTGAGGAACCGGTGGACGAGGCCTTCATCCGCCTGGCGGCTGCGACGGCGCATGCCGGACTGTCCGAGACGGAGTCCGCAGCCGAGTGCCTCGCCAGGGCAGATCAACTGTCGGCAACGTGGACCGATCAGTCGCTCCTCGACTGGTACCGGAGCGAGCGCGGCAAAGTGAGGATCGGCTAGGTGGCTGGTCCCGTACGCCCGCTTACGGTTTGGGGAGTCGCCGCCGTCCTCGCCCTCGCCGCAGGTCAATCCCCCGCCCGGGAGGGTATGTTCGGGCCATTGATTGGCGGCTTGCCGACATAGCCTCGCGAAAGATCGCGTCTACGCCCGTGCAGGTCGACCCCGTAGGGGCGGGGCTTGTCCCCGCCCGCACGACGGTGGTGGCCGGGACGACGCGGGACGGGACCAACCCGGCCGTACGGGCGATGGGTTGCCGCGGCGCCCGCTATTCTTCGAAGAACGGATGCGCCGCCACCGGCAGGTGAGGCAGGTTCCCCGTTGGTTTGCGTACGCTCAACTCTTCGAACAGGAGGTCGGGGACGGACAACGTCACGGTGGATCCTTGCGCGGGCGTCATCCCGATCATCACCACCATCCCGCTGGAGAAGCCGGACGAACCCGCAGTGCGGGTATAGATGGTATTCGAGTCCGAGGCCGCCACGATCTCCTTGAACACGGAGTCCGCGATGCCCGCGAACTCCACCGTCTGAAGCAGTTCCTCGCGACCATCGGGGAACACCTTGTAGGCGAGCAGGGCGTTTTCGATGTTGCCCTGCCCGGGGCCGGAGCCGCCGAAACTGATCGAGAAGCCGGAGCCTGCGGGTTTCATGCGCGGATTGCCGAGCCGGCGCACGACGATGCCGTACTCGGCCTCCCGTTCTTCCATCAGCAAGTACATCTCCCCGTACAGTTCTTCGCGGGTCATGCCTCGTTTGCTGGTCATCGCGACGTTGCTCGGTTGTGGGCCACTGCCACGTCGGTTGCCCGTGCTGCCGTCAATTCCGCGGACCGGATTACGGGTCGTGACCAATGTCTTCAGGATGCCGTTCTCGACCAGGCTCGTGGCCTCGGCGGGGACGCCCTCGTCGTCGACGGGATAGCCGCTCACAAAGCCGTTGCCGGTGAGTGTCGGATCGTCCTTGAGGTCCAGGAAACGCGCCAGGACGCGAGCGCCGATCTTGTCGAGAAAGGGGTTGCCCGATTGCTGCATGGACCCGGCGAATCGAGACTCGGTGTCGGGGGTGCGCACGCCCCGGAGCCTCGGCACCAATACCTGGGCGGTGAATTCGGCGGCGGCTTGGCCTTCGAACAGCACGGGACCGATGTAGCGGTCTTCGAGTTTCGCCGCCGACCGCCGGGCGGCGATCGCGGTGCCCAATGCTTCGACCTCGGCGGCAAGATCATCGCGCTTGCCGATCTCGTCCCAGGAATCCGCGTAGATCGCCCGGAAGTCGTGCAGCATCGTTCCATCGACGGCTTGCGTCTCGGCGGTTACCGACAGGCGAGCGAGCGGATCGGAGCGGATGAAGGACGAACCCTCGCTGTTGAGATAGTACGTACGAGCCTGCGAGACACGTGCTCGCACGCTGGAATCCATGATGTGCGGCATGTCCCGGAACTGCATGGAGAGATTGCGGACCAGCGTCTCGATGTCGGGCAACCCGGGTAGATCTCCGTGCGCCTCGTCGGTATGCGTATACGGCTCCTGGGGAGCGAGATCCCCGAGATCCTCGATTCGGGTGGCGTTCTGCAGCCCGGCGCGCTTAGCGGCGATCTGCTTGAGCGCGTTCTTGTAGGCGGCGTCCGTGGCGAGCCAGATCTGTCGGCGAATCTCGACCGCGTCGTCCGTGAGCGGCAGCATCGCGCCGCCCCCGCCAGACTGGAACGATCCCATGGCGCGAAAGTTGGTGTTGTCGAATGAAGGGTCGCCGACCCGTAGTTCGACGCTCAACCGCCGCGACCGGCTCTTCGAGCTTGGCAGCAGCGCGCCGAAACTGGCCCCCGTCGATACCTGCGCGGTGTCGCGAACGGTGTAGGCGACGAAGTAGGGGCTGTCCATGTCTTCCATGCGAAGCTCATCCATGGTGCGCGCAAGCTCGTCGTGCATGGCTTGCATCAGGACTTCGTCATCGGCATGGGTAGTCGTGCCGAAAAGTGCAACCAACAGGGTCGTGGCTAGCGCATCGGGTAGGAACGTTCTTTTCTTCACACTACGACTCCTAGTAGATCCACAAGCCCAACCGGTCGTCCCCGACGGGGGCCGGAAGCAACGGCGGGCGATCCTGCGACTTGCCCTTTTTCTGCACTTCGATCTGGGAGACCAGGATGCTCGGCGATGCCGCCGAGACGGGTACGCCGCCGGATTCGGCCCCGCAGGTCCCGTTGAACACCGCGATCTGATCATCGCCCGCCGTCACCCGGCTGAAGGTCGTGAGTGGCGTACCGATGAGGTCGACGCCTCGCACCAGTTCTTCGCGGCCGTCGGGATGGATGCGATAGACGATCAACGGCGTCACGTTGAACGAGTTGGGGATGAAGCGGCCCGTCATCGTGAATCCGCCTTGGATGGCTTCGAAACGCAACCCGAACGGCTTGCCCTCGGCTTCGATGGCGGCCAGCAACCGATCCTTGAGTTCGTCACTGGTTAGCGGATCCTTGACTTCGACGATCAGATTGGACTGGCGTGCCACGGGTTGGTAGCCCGCCTGCTTGCGGCCATGGCCGTTGGAATTGGGGAATCCGTCGATAGGCCGGCGCGACAATAGGAAGCGCTTGAGAATGCCCTTGTCGATGACGGTCACCCGGCGTGCAGGGATCCCCTGGTTGTCGAACCGGTAGGTGCCGACCAGGTCGGTGCCCGCATGACGCGTCATCGTCGGGTCGAAGTGAACCGAGAAATTCGCGGGCAAGACCCGTTCGTTGAGGAGCTTCTTGAAGGTCTGGCCCTCGTCCTCCAGTTTCTGGCGATGCCCTTCGACGCGATGTCCGAGAATCTCGTGGAAGAACACCCCGCTGGCCTCGCCGGTCAGGATCGCCGGTCCCGTGTAGGGCTCCACGAGGGGCGCTTCGCGCAGCGCCAACAGGGTTTCGACCATCGACGCGACGTCGCGAGACACGGTTTCGTCGTCCGGCAGGCTTTCGGGCGTCAACGCGATGTAGCTCTTGTAGAGCGGCAGCACCATGCCATCTTCCGCCTTGGTGCTGGCGGATATGAACAATCGGTACAGGGTCTCCGAGGTCTGGATCTCGGAACCGTCGCTGTTCACGAACCAGCGCGTTTCGACATTGGCGGAAAACGAAGCCCGGGCCTCGTAGAAGTCGCCGTACCGGGCGAAGGGTGCGGTGTAGCGCTGTACCTTCTCCTCCCAGTCCGCGATATCGACCTCGATGGGTCTTTCCGGCTCGACGCCCTTGGACGGTTCCTCGCGGGAGAAGTCGCCCGCCTTGTCCTCCGCCTCCACGGTCACCTGCACGTCGGTCTGCACCGTGGTGAGTTCTTCCAGCGCGCGCTTGTAGCGCTTGTCGGTCGACGTCCAGAGCAGGGCACGGATCGCATCGATATCGTCCTCGACGGGCGCTACCACCATCTGGTTACCGAAGAACGAGAAGCTCGACTGGCCGCGCAGCGGGCGGGTGTTGTCGAGCCCGTAATCGCCGACACGAAGGTCGATATCGAGCATGCGCTGCCGGGACTCGTTGCTGAACACCAAGCCGCCAAACTGCGCCCCGGCCGAGATGCCCTTCGTCTCGGTGATCTCGTAACTCAGAAAGTAGGGCGGGACGGGCTGCTCGCCCAGCACCTCCATGGACCGGTTGAGTTCCTCCTTCATGGCCTGGAGCACGCTGCTCTCCGCGGCAGCACATACCGCGAAGAGACTCATCCCGACCAACCAGGTCCACGCCGCGCGCGGTGCCCTCCAATCGCCGCTCTCCCACATGACGGACCTCCCAACGAGCGTCACCACGAAGTGCTACGAGAGTAGCAGAATCATGGCCTGTGTAAACCGATGACGACGAGGCAACGAAGGGATGGGACTGAGATGTTGCGGCGGATGTAAAGTTAGGGAAGCTCTGATTAAGAGCTTCCCTAGTGCGGCACAGGGATGTGCCGCCAAATTCGATGGCACAAGCCATTGAATTTGTGGAGCAAGACGAAACCGCGCTTTTGTCTTGCGATCTGATCAAGCCCACGGATGGGCTTGATCAGAGGTTTCTTAGTGCCTTTCGGGGGATGGACGACCGATGCCGAAGCAACTGCCGTGGGGCGAGTCGATGCCCGAGGTGCGTGCCCGGGTGGCGTCCTACCAGAAGGACACCGGCACCTCTGTACCCGAGGCTCGGCACGCCGTCGCGACCAACTTCGGGTTCGCCACCTGGCGCCAACTCGAAGCGTATGTCACGCACCCCGGAGACAACGCGGACTTCCTGCTGCTGAGTTGCCTCGCGTACTTCCAGACCGACCGGCCGGACAATGTCGAACGGGCCCGCAAGATGCTCGAAGACGATCCCGAACTCGCATCCCGCGACATCTGGCATGCGGCGTGCGCCGGCGACGCGGCGACGGTGGCGCGTTTTCTCGACGAGGAGCCGGCCTTGGTCAATCGACGCGGCGGGTATTTCGACTGGGAACCGCTGCTCTACGCCTGCTATTCGCGCCTCAACCTGCCGAACCGTTCGACACTTGGCGTCGCGGGGCTCCTGATCGAGCGCGGCGCCGACCCGAACTGCCACTACATGTGGGGCGGCCAGTACCGGTTCACCGCGTTGACCGGCGCATTCGGGGAAGGCGAGATGGGCCCGGTCAACCAGCCCCCACACGAGGACTGCGTCGCGCTCGCGGGCTTGCTGCTCGATGCCGGCGCCGACCCGAACGACAGCCAGGCGCTCTACAACACCATGTTCACGCCGGGCCACGATTGTCTCGCCATGCTGCTCGACCACGGCCTCGGCCCGCAGCACAACAACTGGCGATGGGCCGATGAAGACGGCGAATACACCGAGAATCCGGACCGGACGCTCGACTACCAGTTGAACTGGGCCGTGCAGAAGCACCACGTCGAACGCGCCAAATTGCTGCTCGACCACGGCGCCGACGCCACTGGACGCACGCCGGGCGGCAAGACGCTCTACGAGGCGGCCATACGGGCCGGACACCCCGACCTCGCCCGCCACCTCGTCGAACACGGTGCCGAGGCCACGGAAGTTGACGCGGCGACCCGCTTGATCGGTGCCTGCCAGGCGGCGGACGCCGACACCGCGCGATCGTTGATCGCCGCCGATCCGGGTCTCGTCGCCCGCGTCCAGCAAGCCGAGCCGGAACTCGTCGTGGGGGCCGCCAGCGCGAATCGACTCGAGGCGGTCGCCCTTATGGCGGACGTGGGCTTCGATCTCGGTCGCATCGGCAACGTCGCGCCGCTCCATCAAGCCGCGTTCCAGGATCACGTCCGCATGGTGGAGCTGCTCCTGGCGAAGGGCGCGGATCTGAACGTGCGCGACGATCACCACGCGGCAACGCCCCTGCAGTGGGCGATGACCGGCGGCGCGGAGGAAGTAGTCGCCTATCTGACTGATCAGGGAATCGGCGTCTTCGACTCGATCCTGGTCGAGAACCTTGATCGGCTGGGGATCCTGCTGGACGCCACGCCAACGTTGATCGAAAGGACGATCGGGGCCGAGCGAGGGGCCGACGACCACGAAGCGGATTGGCAGACCCCGCTCGCGTTCGCCGTGCTGCGCAATCGTCCTTCGGCGGTCAGGCTACTGCTGGAGCGGGGCGCGAGTGTGGACGTCGCGGACGCGGATGGACAACGGTTGCTCGACCTCGCTCGCTCGGAGTCGACCCCGGACATCCTCGACATGCTGACCCCCCCGTAGGGGCGACCCTGGGGCGACCCTTGCGGTCGCCCGTGCTGAGGCAGGTAAGGCGTCAGACGGATGTCACGAGAATGCGCAAGCATTCTCGCAACGCGCCCGAAGGGCGCGCCGGGACGGGACAAGCCCGTCCCCTACGGGTCGATGACGGCTCGTGCAAGGACGTTCAGGAACAACCCGACATCGGTGACGATGCCGGTGGACTCGACGCTGCCCCGGTCGGCGAGCTTGGTCGCCACGGCGGGGTTGATGTCGACGCAAACCAGGCGGACGCCCGCCGGCGTCATGTTGCCGGTGCCGATGGCGTGGAGCATCGTCGACAGCATGAGTACGAGATCCGCGCCTTCGATCAGGCGGGCGTAGGCTGCCTGGGCTTCGACGAGATCCATCAACGTGTCGGGCAACGGGCCATCGTCGCGGATCGAACCGGCCAGCGCGTAGGGCACGCCGGCTTTCACGCATTCGTACATCACGCCGCCGGTGACCACGCCGGCGTCGACGGCGGCACTGATGGATCCCTCGGCCCGTATCCGGTTGATGGCCGTGAGGTGATGGCGATGGCCGCCCTGGACACCCAAGCCGCGATTGAGATCGACGCCGAGAGAAGTCCCGTAAAGGTTGGTCTCGATGTCGTGAACGGCCAGCGCATTGCCCGCGAGCAAGGCTTGCACGTAGCCCTCCTCGATCAACGCCGCCAGGTGCCGGCCGCCGCCGGTGTGGATCACCACGGGGCCGGCAACAACGACGATGCGTCCGTTCCGCGCCCGGATGCGGCGCATCTCCAGCGCCAGTTCCTCGATCTGGCCCTCGACCCGGCGTTCCGTGGTGACCTCGGAGGACATGAACGCGAACTCGCGCTCGGCGTGATTCGGATCCGGAATCCGCACCCGAACGCCGGCCTCGCCGCAAACGACCCTGTCGCCCCGACCTAGGTCGCGCATGAGGGTGCATCGCGCCGTCGGCGGGTCGGTTCGGTCGTCCACGACGATGGCGGCGTCCATCCGTTGGCGGTCGACGAACACCCAATGTCCGTCGACGCGAATCTCGGTGGGGTAGATCGTCGAACAGCAGAAGTCGTCGGGTGCGACCCCATCCTGTTCCGCGGCAACCAGCAGGGCGGGGACCACCGGTTCGGCAACCCGCGCCCCGAACGGGCCAAGCCGTTCGATGGTGTCGTCGAGGTGGCCCTGGTCCGGGGCGCAGACGACGAAGCGCACGAGACTCGTCTGATCGCTGCGCTCGCCGGCCCGGAAGCGTTCCAGCCGAAAGCTGCTACCGGCCCGGTTCACCGCGTCGAAAGCGTGGGTCATGACACCTTCGTCGAGCAGATGACCCTCCAACTCCACCAGCTGCGAGCGGATCGGCGACTCCACCGGCGACCTCTGCCGGAAGTCGTCGGGCAAATCCTGATCGAGCACCAAGGTAAGGCATTTCGCTGCACCACCGGCCTTGATGAACTCCGTTAGCGGCGTGGTGACGACGTCGTAGCCCCACGCGTCCAGTGCTTTGCGAAGTCCACCCGTGGCGTGGCTCGTGATCAGCGTGTTGTCGAGGCGAACGGCGTTGCACGCGAATCCGAAGGCATCCTCGTCACCGACTTCGAGACGTTGGTCCGCCGCCACGAGCGTTTCGATCCGTTGCCTGGACGGCTCATCGAACGCCGGCGGGTAGTAGATCACGCGCCCACCGGGCAGCGGCACGAAGCATGTGTCGAGATGATAGAAACGCTGGTCGACCAGCCGCAGCGATACCACCTCGACCCGTAATTGCTCGGCGAGCGAACGATGGGACTCCAGGCTCGTCCGCACGCCGTAGCCCGCCCACAAGATCGGATTACCCTCGCCGGGCCACCACAGCGCGTCGCCTTCGCCCTCGAAGGGCAAGGCGTCGTCCGCCTCGGCCACGTCGAGCCCGGCGAATGCCGCCCAATCCCGGTAGAGGTCGCTTTCGGCTTCTCGCTGGGCGACGCTGAAAGTCGCCGGCACGAACGTCTCATCCAGCACGAAGCCGCCGTTCGCCGCGAAGCACATGTCGGGTAGCCCGGGGTGCGGTTCCACGGCAAACACATCGGCGTGATCTTCGAGGATCGAAACCAGGGCGTCCCACTGACGCATGGCATTCGGCTGCGATGCCGCACCCACGTTGCCGGCCATCCAGGGATTGATGACGTATTCGACGCCGAAATGGGTCGGCGGGCAGACCAGCACTCGTGTCATGGGCTCGGCACCTCCGTAACTTCGTCGACCCGATGGCCGTGGGGTGAGCTCAATTCTTGGAGCGAGATGGCGCGCGGATTGTTCCGCCCTTCGGTACAGAAAGAAAGGGAAATCGCTTGCGGTGGCGTGGGGCAATGTCGCACTCGGCCCTCGACCGATGGTGGTACGCTGGCGTCCATTGATACGTGGAAGCCTCCGCGATGGGCTACGTTGTCACTGAAGTTGAACTCAGCAACCCGAGGGAGCCGTCACGCCGGCCCGTGGTCGTCAACGCACGAGCAGACACCGGTTCGGTGATGCTCTGTGTTCCCGATGACGTCGCGCAGCAACTGGACGTCGAACTCGAGTCCATGCGCGACGTCGAGGTCGCGGACGGTAGGCGGGCCTCGGTTCCCTATGTGGGCCCCGTGCGTGTGCGGTTCGAGAACCGGACTTGCTTCGTCGGTGCGTTGGTAATGGGCACCGAAGTACTCCTCGGTGCCGTGCCCATGGAGGACACGGACCTTGTGGTCAACCCGAAGCTCGGTACGGTTACGGTGAATCCCGCCAGCCCCGACACGCCACGCTACCGAGCGTAGGGTCGACCCTAACGCGTCGCGCGGCGAGCGCGGTCGCCCGGACGCCGACGGTTGTCGCGGCACCCCGTAGGGGCGACGCTTGTCGTCGCCCGCGTTGAAGAAATCGATTGGATCGGCGGGACGAGCCCATTCCCGACGGTCGGTGTTCCCTGCACAGGTCGGCATGGCTCGGCGGTGGAGACGGCCCACGCGAATGCGTGTCGTTAACGACGCGGTCGGCCCAGCTTTGAAACGCTCACTCCCGCAACGTGCGAAACAACGACACGATCATCGCCACGCCGATCACCAACAACGGCAGCGACACCACCAGCACCGATGATTTGATCGCCTCCAATCCCCCCAGGAGCATCAGCGCGATCGGCAACACCGCCAACGCGAACGCCCAGAACACCCGATGCCAACGCTGGGGGTTCTGCCCGGCCTCCAGCCGACGCGTTGCCGACGCGGCAATCGCGTACGACGCCGAGTCGTAGGTCGTCGCCACGAAGATGAACGTCACGACGATGAACGCGATGAGCGGCAACGGCTGCCAGGAGATCGCCCCGATGATGCTGGCGATCGCCTGGTCCGCCTCGCCGGCGGCGACTAGCTCCCGCGCCGGCACGAGGCCCTCAAGGTCCATCCACATGGCCGTATTCCCGAAGGTGATGTAGAACAACGCGCAACCCAATGTCCCGAAGCCGACCATCCCGAAGATCAACTCCCGCAAGGTTCGCCCGCGCGAGATCCGCGTCACGAAGATGCCCATGTACGGCCCGTACGCCAACCACCACGCCCAGTAGAAGATGCTCCAATCCTCGACGAAGTTCGTCTTGAGCACCGGATCGGTCCAGGTGTTGAGCCGGATGAAGTCCTGAACCATCAACCCGAGGCTGTTGGTGCCGTGCTTGAGCGCGAAGAGGGTCGGACCCGTGAACAGCACGAACAGCGCAAACACCCCGGCGACCGACATGTTGATGTCGCTTAGGACCTTGATGCCCTTCGTCAGGCCCCGGAACACGCTGTACGCAAACAGCGCCACCGCCAGCAGCACCACCGCGTACTCCAGCAACCGGGTCTGATCGATGCCGAACAATTTCGCGACGCAAGCGGCGATCATCGGTGTCGCGAGGCCAAGCGACGTGCCCGTCCCGCCGACCAGCGCGATGATGAAGATGAAGTCCACGATGCGCCCCAAGGGCCGGTTGGCGATGTCGTCGCCGAACAAGCCCGTCAACGCCGTCGAGAGTCGGAGGTAGGGAATCTTGCGCTGGTAGTAGGGGTAGGCGATGGCAACCGTCGGCAGGCAATACAGGCACCACGCCGACAACCCCCAGTGGAATATGCCGTACGTCGCGGCCCACTCCTCGGCCTCCGGCGAGCCGGGCTCGGCCCCGAACGGCGGTTGGTCGAGGTAATACGCCCACTCGATGGTCGCCCAATACATGATTCCGGCACCGATTCCGGCGCAGAACAGCATCGATATCCAGGAGAGGTTCGAGAACTCCTTCACCGCATCGTCGCCGCCGAGACGCCGCTGCCCGGTCTTCCGCAACGCGATCACCGCCAGTACGACCGTCGAGACGACAACCATCCACTGGTACAGCAAACCCATGTCGCCCGCGATCCACTTGTAGATCGCACCAACGACCTCGGTCGACTCGTCGGGCGCCAGCGCCATCGGGATGCAAACGGCGACGATCAGTCCGGCACTGGCCGTGAACAGCACCCAGTCGACCCGCGGCCTCATACGCCCACCCGTTCCCCCTTCGGTGCCGCCATGTTAACGCGCCGAAGGGACTTCGCGACTCACGTTGTAAACTTGCCCGATTTCGGTGGGACAATTTCGTTGGGGCGACCCTCGTGGTCGCCCGCAATGGAACGTGTTTTGGCTGCTTCGATACGGGGACGTGTCTCGCCCTAACCAATGTTCCTTGCGCGTCAGTGGCCCAACCGAGCCCGCGCTATCTTGGAGGTGACGATGTCCGAAATTACAAGTTACGAACTGGTCGATCACGTGGCGATGATCACCATGAACGACGGCAAGGCCAATGCCTTCGGCCCGAACATGATCGCCGCGGTGAACAGTCAACTCGACCGCGCCGAGTCCGAAGCGAAGGCAGCCGTGCTGGCCGGCCGCCCGGGCTTGTTCTCCGGTGGCTTCGATCTCAGGGTCATTCGCGGTGACGACCCCGAGGCTTCGCGCGCCATGTCCCTCGGCGGTGCCCGACTGATGATGCGCCTCTACGGCCACCCGCAACCGCTCGTGATCGCCGCAACCGGACACGCCGTTGCCCTGGGCGCCTTCTGTCTGCTGACGGGCGACTACCGCATCGGCACCGAAGGCGACTACCGCATTCAATTGAACGAGACCGCCATCGGCATGAGCCTGCCGCCATTCGGACTGACGCTCGCGAAAGAACGGCTCTCCAAGCGCTACCTCAGCCGGGCGACGATCGCCGCAACGATGTTCTCGCCCGCGGAAGCCACGGCCGCCGGATTCCTGGACGAGGTGGTATCGGCCGACGAGATCCTGGAAACAGCGCAAAAACGAGCCCGCTCGATGTTGGAACTTGACGGCGCGGCCTACGCGGCGGTGAAACAGTCGTTGAGAGGACCCTCAATCTCCGACGTACTTGACGGACTGGACGCGGGCCCCAAGTCCGCCTGAACGGTCGGCACGCAACG
>LXNJ01001180.1_pt1 | contig 15966 bp, 9 predicted proteins | sample 809081 | NCBI WGS metagenome assembly LXNJ01 (sample SAMN04870510, study PRJNA318959) | sponge metagenome | biome: sponge; feature: marine sponge reef; material: water | host: Petrosia ficiformis | place: Greece: Milos, Mediterranean Sea | collected 2013-05-29 | depth 5-7 m
GCTATCTTGATTATGCCGGAGTGGTGGAATTGGTAGACGCGAGGGACTCAAAATCCCTTGACCGCAAGGTCGTGTCGGTTCGAGTCCGACCTCCGGCATCCCAGCCAGTTCCCATTTCGAAAGCAGGCTGAAGCGATGTTCGATCCCGTCCAGGTTACCAGGGAACTGATCGCATTCAATTCTATCAGCGCTAACAGCAACGCATCCGTTTCAGATTACCTGCAGGCACAACTCGACCGGTTGGGCTTCACGGTCGAGCGCATCGCCTACCAGGACGAAAAGGATGTGGAGAAGGTCAATCTCGTCGGCCGCAAAGGAGACGGCGAAGGCGGCCTGGCGTTGCTTGGGCATTCCGACACCGTCCCGGTGGACGGCTGGGAAATGGATCCCTTTTCGGCGGAGATCCGGGACAACCGGATTTACGGCCGCGGAAGCTGCGACATGAAAGGCGCGCTGGCCACCATGCTCGCCGCGGGCGCGGCCTTCGAGGCATCGGAGCTATCCGCGCCGATCTACCTCGTGTTCACCGCCGACGAGGAAGTCGGGTGCTGGGGCGCGGCCGAAGTCAGCGACCGGTCCGAACTCCTGGCGGACAGCGGCCTGCGCTACGGAATCATCTGCGAACCGACCCTCATGCAGGTCGTTCGGGCCCACAAGGGCGCGGTATTCATGCGTGCAGAGACGCAGGGACGGGCGGCGCACAGCAGCACGGGAAGAGGCGTCAACGCCCATCTCGCCATGATACCCTTTCTCGTGGAGATGAAGGCCATCCACGACGAACTGCGATCGAATCCCGTTCACCTGAACGACGAATTCGATCCGCCCTTTTCCGACTGGAACATCGGGATCAACGACGGCGGTATCGCCCTGAACATGACCGCGCCCCGCAGTGTCTGCACGGTCTACTACCGGCCCATGCCCGGCCAGGACCAGGAGGCCATCCTGGGCCGCACCCGGCAGGCGGCCGAGCGTTGCGGCGTGGAACTGACCATTCAGAAGATCGGGGATCCCTTCAGCACCGAGCCGGATTCGGAACTGGTCAAGACGGCCCTGCGGATCACGGGTACGGACCATGCCCATACGGTACCCTACGGCACGGATGGCCTGATTTTCGGCCGCAAGATGGAATTGATCCTTCTGGGCCCGGGGGACATCCGCCAGGCCCACACGGTGGACGAATGGATGGACCTCGACCAGTTCGACCTGGCGATCGACGCGTACAAGGCCATGATCCGCACGTTCTGCGTGTAGCGGGAGGACATCGAATTGCAGATCGGCCTCGTCGGCCTGCCCGGTTCCGGGAAGACCACGTTGTTCAACGCGCTGGTGCGAGCCAACGCCGAAACCGGGGCATTCACGGGGAATAACAAGGCCAACCGGGGGACGATAAAGGTTCCGGACCAACGGGTTACCAGACTCTCCGGCCTCTTCAGTCCCCTCAAGACCACCTTCGCTACCGTGGAATACCTCGACATCGGCGGCATCACCGCGGGATCCGGAAAACAAGAGGAGCAGCAAGGCGACGGCGGATTGAACGACCTGCGCAACATGGACGTGCTGGTGCATGTACTCCGCGGGTTTCCCGACCTTTCCGACACGCCTGTTACCCCCGGCGAAGATTTCGAAACGGTGGAGCTTGAACTCGCCATCGCCGATCTCGAGATCATCGAACGCCGGCTGGGGCGCCTTTCCAAGGAGGCCCGGTCCACGAAGAGACCGGAACTGGTGCGTGAGTGGCAGTTGCTTGAACGGTGCAAGAAGGAGATCGAAGCGGGCGGAGTCATCCGGAACCTCGAATTCGTTCCGGAAGATGAAAAAAGACTGAGAGGATACCGGTTCCTGTCGCAGAAACCCGTTCTGCTGGTGCTGAATATCCCCGAAGATGATCTGGGCCGGGACGCGCAAAGACTGAAAGAACTGGGGGAGTACCCCGACCAGCTTGAAACCCTGGCGCTATGCGCGAAAGTCGAAATGGAAATCGCCCAGCTCGACGCGGCGGACGCCGGGGCTTTCCTGGAAGATCTTGGCATTGAAGAGTCCGCCCTGAACCGAATGATCATCGCCTCGTACCAGTTGCTGAACCTGATCTCCTTCTTCACCGTGGGGGAAGACGAGGTAAAGGCGTGGACCATCACGCGGGGCGTCACGGCCCCCGAAGCGGCCGGGGCTATTCACTCCGACCTGGAGCGGGGATTCATACGGGCCGAAACGCTGGAATGGCGGACGCTGCTCGATCTCGGAGGATGGCACCAGGCGAAAGAGAAAGGCGTGCTTCGCGTCGAAGGCAAGCAATACGTGGTTGCGGACGGCGACGTGATCAACGTGCGGTTCAGCGTCTGAATCGAAGCGCTCACTGGAATCTCGGTTAAAAGCTCATCGTTTTTGCTTGTCATCGAGAAACAAAATATCATATCATATGCAGGACTGGCCGGTCGAAGACGGCCGGGGTTTAATCCACCAACACCGAAGAATGGATCGATAATCATGAAAAACCGCTTGAGTTTACTGACCGCGCTGTTCCTGGCAGGCGCCCTGCTCTGGTCTTCCCCGGCCGGGGCCCAGTTGCGCCAGGATTCAGAGTTCAACCCGGAACCGCTGACACTGACCGACTTCAAAAAGGTATTCAACGGCGATACGGGCAAGGTGCGCCTGGTCCTGCTGTTCTCCCCCACATGAGGCCACTGCGTAAGCGGCGCCGGGGCGGTGCAGCAAAACATACTACAGCAGTTACCTTCCGATGACATTCGCGTCTACGTGGTCTGGCAGCGAATTCTCAGAAACGATACGGTAAACACGGCGCAAAAAGCGGCGACAGAGGTGTTCAAGGACGCTCGGGTCAAACAGATGTGGGACCCCGCCCATGCGCTGGGATTCTGGTATAAGGGTGCCGGAGACCTGGAGCACAAGGACACGATCGTCTGGGACGCGTACTTCCTTTACGCCGCAGATTCCGAGTGGACAGAAAAGCCAACGGGACTGATCGACACGGGCACCACGGTGTGGAACCTGAGAGAACGCCTCAAGAAGACGGTTGATTCGACGGTGGGATCGGGAGACTGACTATCCTTCCAGGCTGAGGAGGAAGGGTTCCTCGAAAGCCTGGACCAGCCACTGCATGAAACGGGCGCCGTCCGCGCCATCTATGATCCGGTGATCGTAGGAGATCATCAGCGGCAGCATGAGACGCTGCTTAAACGTCCCGTCGACGTAAACCTGTTCCATGCGGCTGCGCGCCAGGCCCAGGATGGCCACGTCCGGGGCATTGACGATCGGCGCGAAGAAGGTCCCGCCGAACCCGCCCAGGTTCGAGATCGTGAAGGTGCTTCCCTGCATGTCGTCCGGAGATAGTTTTCTGTCCCGCGCCCGGGCGGCGATCTCGGATAACTCGATAGACAGCTCGATCATGTTCTTACGGTCCACGTCCCGTATGACCGGCACGACCAGGCCGCGGTCCGTATCGACCGCCACGCCGACGTGATAATACTTCTTATAGATGATTTCGTGTTTGGCCATGTCGACACTGGCATTGAACCGGGGGAAACGCTTCAGCGCCGCGGCCACGATCTTCAGAGCGATAGCCGTCATGGTCAGCTTGCCGCCGGCGGCCTCGGCCGCGTGTCCGAATTGCTTCCGCAGGGCTTCCATGTCGGTGACGTCGGCCTTGTCGCCGTAAGTGACGTGGGGGATGTTCGTCCACGCGGCGGACAGATGCTCCGCGGCGGCCCGGCGCAGGTTGCTCATGGACTCGGTTTCCACCGGACCCCATTTGGAGAAATCCGGGAGCGGAGCCACCGAGGCGGGAGCGGCACCCGCGGACCGGCCGGCGCTCAGCTGTCGTGAATGGGCCTTCACGTCTTCCTCGGAAATCCGGCCTGTGGGACCCGTTCCGGGTACCTGGCTGATATCGAGCCCGATCTCGCGGGCGAAGCGGCGTACGGAAGGCGCTGCCGGGACGGGCGTTTCGGTGGAAGCGGACGACGCGGCCGGTGCCGCGGGCGCGGCCGGCGGTTGCCGGGAAGGGCGCTCGGCTGCGGGAGCCGGTTCGGCGGCGGGTGGGGCGTTTATCCTGTCAGGCGGGTCCACGGACTCCGAGTCTCCGGCCGCGGCCCCCTGTTCATCCGGGGCTGTGCCGTTGGCGTCCACCGCCTCGGCGTCCGTCGTTTCGGTGGCCGCCTCTTCGATCGATTCTTCATCGGCGGCAGGCGCGCCGGCCTCGCCTTCCATGCCGGCCGCGGCCTCGTACATGAGCACGGGCGAGCCCACGTCGGCCGTGGCGCCGTTTTCCACGAGGATTTCCGTTACCACGCCGCTGAACCCGGACGGCACCTCGAGGTTGGCCTTGTCCGTCTCTATTTCCAGGACGGACTGGTTTTCTTCGACATGGTCCCCCACCTCGACCAGGATGCCGACTACGGTCCCGGCGTCTATGTTCTCGCCGAGGGCTGGAAGATTGAAAGGCGTCGCCATGGGTCTTGCTTCTCCAAAGTTACAGCATGAGCGGATTCGGCTTGTCGGCGGCGATCTCCAGATCGGCCATCGCCTGTTTCAATGTGGACGCCGGAAATTTGCCGTCCCGCATCAACCCGTAGAGTGCGGACAACGTGATATAGCGGGCGTCCACCTCGAAGAAATCCCGCAGGGCTTCGCGGCTGTCGCTGCGTCCGAATCCATCGGCCCCCAGCGTGATCAGGTGGCCCGGGAACCAGGCGGATACCGTGTCCGGCAGCGCTTTTACGTAATCGCAGGCCGCCACGTATGGGCCCGGCACATCTGCCACGCAGGCGGTTACGTAGGGTACGCGCGGCGTTTCCTCGGGGTGCATGATGTTCCATCGTTCCACTTCCACCGCCTCGTTGTGCAGCGCCTTGTAACTGGTGATGCTCCATACGTCCGCGGCCACGCCGTACCGTTCTTCCAGTATTCGGCCGGCCTTCAGCACCTCGTTCAGGATGGCGCCGCTGCCGAAAAGCTGCACGCGCAGTTCGCCGTCCGTCATCTCCGATTCGCGGAACCGGTACATCCCCTTCAGGATACCCTCCCGGGTGGCTTCGGGGTCACCGGGCATGGGCGGCATGGCATAGTTCTCGTTGTGCACGGTCAGGTAGTAGAACACGTCATCCTGTTCTTCGTACATGCGCCGGATGCCTTCTTCGATGATTACGGCGAGTTCGTATCCATAGGCCGGGTCGTAGGCCAGCAGGTTCGGCACCGGGTAAGCCAGCAGGTGGCTGTTGCCGTCCTGGTGCTGGAGCCCTTCGCCGGCCAGCGTGGTCCGTCCCGACGTGGCGCCTACCAGGAAGCCCTTGCAGCGCATGTCGCCCGCGGACCAGACCAGGTCGCCGACGCGCTGCAGACCGAACATGGAATAGTAGATGAAGAAGGGAATGGTGTTGATGTCGTAAGTGGCGTAGGCCGTGCCCGCGGCGATGAAGGACGACATGGCGCCGGCTTCCGAAATACCTTCTTCCAGCAGCTGGCCGTCTTTCGACTCGCGGTAGTACAGGAGGGTTTCGCTGTCCACCGGGTCGTACAGCTGTCCCACCGGCGAATAGATGCCGGACTGGCGGAACAGGGCCTCCATGCCGAAGGTCCGGGCCTCGTCGGGCACGATGGGTACGATGAGGTTGCCGATCTCCTTGTCCCGCATCAGGTCCGAGAGGATGTTGACGAAAGCCATGGTCGTCGAAACCTGCCGGTCCGTCCCCTGGTAGTACTTGCTGTACTTGTCCTGTTTCGGCGCGTGCAGCGGCGTGAAGGTCGTCCGCCGTGACGGCACGTAGCCCCCGAGTTCCCGGCGCCGTTCGTGCAGGTACTGAATCTCCTCGCTGTCCTCGGGCGGCTTGTAGAAGGGCACTTCGGCCACGTCTTCATTGGAGATCGGGATCCGGAAACGGTCCCGGAAGGCCAGCAGGTCGCTGTCTTCCATCTTCTTGATCTGGTGCGTGGCGTTGGCCCCCTGTCCGCTGTCGCCGAGTCCATATCCCTTGATTGTCTTCATCAGGATGACCGTCGGCGCCCCCTCGGTTTCCACGGCCGCCTTGTACGCGTGGTACACTTTCAGGGGATCGTGGCCGCCGCGCCGCAGGTGTTGCAGCTGGGAATCGGAGAGGTGTTCCACCATCTTCTTGAGATCGGGATGGACGCCGAAGAACTTATTGCGGATGTATTCGCCTGACGCCATGCTGTACTTCTGATACTGGCCGTCCACCGTCTCGTGCATGCGGTTCACCAGGAGCCCGTCGCTGTCTTTCTCCAGCAGGGGATCCCAGTCGCTGCCCCAGATGCACTTGATGACGTTCCATCCCGCGCCCCGGAAGATGGCTTCGAGTTCCTGTATGATCTTGTGGTTGCCCCGGACGGGACCGTCGAGTCGCTGCAGGTTGCAGTTGATGACGAAGATGAGATTATCGAGCTGTTCCAGGACCGGCACGGTGATGGCGCCGAGGGACTCGGGTTCGTCCATCTCGCCGTCACCCATCATGACCCAGACCTTGGATTCGCTCGGCTTCTTGATGCCCCTGTTCTCCAGGTACTTCATGAACCGGGCCTGGTAGATTCCGGTGATGGCCCCGAGGCCCATGGACACCGTGGGAAACTCCCAGAAGTCCGGCATCAGCCAGGGATGGGGATAGGACGACAGGCCGGGGGGACTTACCTCGTGGCGGAAGTTCTTCAGCTGCTCTTCGGAGATCCTGCCTTCCAGGTAGGCCCGCGCGTAGATGCCGGGCGCGGCGTGTCCCTGGACGAAGAGCAGGTCGCCCTCGTGACTGCCATTCCGGTTGCGGAAGAAGTGGTTGAATCCCACCTCGTAAAGCGTCGCGGAGGACGCGAAGGTGGAGATGTGCCCGCCTATGGAGCCGTCGGCCCGGTTGGCGCGCACCACCATGGCCAGCGCGTTCCACCGCACGATGTTCTTGATGCGCCGTTCGAGGTCACGGTCGCCGGGATAGGGATGCTGCAGTTCTTCGGGTATGGTGTTGACGTAAGGCGTATTGGCCGAGAAGGGCAGGCGCACGCCGGACTCGGCGGCCCGGGATTCCAGGGCCGCGAGAATACGACGGGTTCTTTCCGGATCGCCCTGAGAAATGACGTACTCGATCGACTCGAGCCATTCATGAAGTTCCAGCGATTCTACATCGATTTCCACGTCCGTCGCCATCAAGTCGCCCCCGGGTACGATACGCGTCCGGCACCGGTCTTTTCCTGTTCGAAAATATCGCCTCAAAATACGTGCGTGGCACCCCTTCTGTCAATTATTATATTCTTATGTATACGTGCGTGGAACAGGCTTGAAAGCGCGCTCCAGTAACCGGGAATGAACCTTGATGAGGACGGGAGGACGGCATGAGATCCGACGGGCGGCATGGATGGCACGGCATATTCACCATACCGCAGACCCCCTTTACGGACGATGGCGTATTGGACGAGGACGGGCTCCGCAGGCAGATCGATTTCTGCGTGGATACGGGGGCCCGCGGGATCGTCTATCCCGTCATGGTGAGTGAATTCTGGCTGCTCTCGGACGACGAGCGGAAACGGGTCGTGGACGTGGCCGTGGAACAGGTGGGCGGACGCATTCCCGTAATCGCGGGCGTCGCGGGCGTGAGCACCGAGGTCGCCGTGATGTTCAGCCGCCACGCGCGCGAAGCCGGCGCCGACGGCGCGATCGCCTTGCCGCCCTACGTGCTGAAACCCGGCCTGGACGGCCTGGTCGACTACTACAGGCAGGTCGCGGAGGCGGTGGGAAACCCGGTGTTCATCCAGAACTTCGATCCGCCCCTCGGATCCAGCCTCTCGCCGGGATTCATCCGGGAGCTGCTGCTGGACATTCCGCACGTCAAGTACATCAAGGAGGAGATGATGCCCTGCGGACATTCGGTGTCGGCGCTGCTGGAGACCTGCGGGGACGAGCTGCACGGCGTGTTCACCGGCTTCGGCGGACGCTGGTTCATCGACGAACTGAACCGCGGCGCAAGCGGCACCATGCCGGCCTGCGAATTCTCCGACGTGCTGGTCTTACTCTACGACCGCTACCGGGCGGGCGACGTGGAGGGTGCGCGGGAGATCCACAGCCGGCTGCTGCCCCTCATCAACATCGAGAGCCTGCACGGCGTGATATTCTGCAAGGAGATCCTGAAGCGCCGCGGCCTGATCGCATCGACGTACACACGGGCGCCGGGAAAGCTGGACCGGCACGATTTCGCCGAGATCGACCGGCTCCTCCGGGACGTGGAAGAACTGTTCTGCGCATAGCGCGATGCCGGAGCGCGAAAGGCGGCTGTTGCGGCCACCTCTAATCTGTTTCGACTCGGGGGTTACGTCCATTCATGGAGGGAATGCCCCTGTCCCGGGAACCAGATCCAGTCCACGAGAAACCCCAGAAAAACCCCCAGGCTGAATCCCACGAGCACCCCCCAGGCAAAGGGTTGCGCCTTGCGATAGGCCGTCACCCCGCCGATGCGCAGCACGAGCATCTTGATCAGCCAGGCGGTGAAGAGCGTGAACATGAGGAGCCGGGTCACGTCGGCGAAGGCCACGGTGAACCCCACGGGCGCGAGGGGCCAGCCGGGGAACCGGTACGTCAGAGCCGTCATGACCAGCATGGCGACACCGCCGAGGGCCATGAACAGAAACTCTGGGGGCTGAAGCTGGTCGGCGTTCCGGATCCAGCGCACGATATCGTCGTAGTACGACTCGTTGATGCCGCCGAAGGCGTCGCGCGTGCCGAAATTGTACGCGCCGATGGTCGTGTTCCCGATGTAGATCGTGTAGAGGACGGACGTCAGCAGACTGATTACGAAGGTGGCGGTCATGAGGGCGAGGAGCCCGCGCTTGTCCTGACGCAGGTCCGACATGACCTTGTCGGACTGCGCGATGGTGCCGATGCCGATGCCTCGCCAGTTCCGGGCGTAGGCCGATCCCAGGCCGAGGGTGGTCAGGCTCTGGGGGTCGATATTCCCGGACCCCAGGGTCAGTATGGTGAAATGGTGGGCGTTGACCGGCAGATCCAGGAAGGCCATGCCCGTCTGGGCGATGATGCGCGCCGTACCCAGGTACAGCACGAAGAGGAACAGCAGGAACACGGGCATCACCTGCCAGGACAGCCCCGAACCCGCCAGCCAGGCGACCAGGTAGATCACGCTGCCCGCCAGCCCGAGCACGGCCAGCCGGTAGGACATCAGCTCGGTCGGCGGCTGCCTGCCGCCGCGCAGCGCCTGCCGGAAGACGTCGGCGATCTGCGCACGGGCCGTCCACAGGTGCCAGAAGACGAATACGATGAACCCGCCGAAGAACTGGGCCTTGACCAGTGCGTTCACGCCCACCGGGCTGTCGGTATACTGGATCCCCACACGGTCGAGCATGCCCCCTTCCAGTACGCCGAAAAGCGAGAAAAACCAGAGACTGAAGGTGATCTCGAGGGGCGCGAGGAAAGCGAAGCACAGGGCGTATATATTGATGCTGACCCTGATGGCGTCGATACCCTGCGCCAGGGTAAGCGAACTGGTGTAGAGCGAACCGATGGGGATGGGCGGAATCGTGCCCCAGAACGCGCCGATGTTCCAGAGCATCAGGGCCAGCGTGGCGCTGAAGCCCACCTGGAACATGCGGTCGTAGACAAAGCCGGGAAAGATCCGGTCCGTCCGTTCGTCGTGCCGGATCAGGTCGACGGCCATCTGTACGAGAGGAAAGGAAAGCCGTTCGTGGGCCACCCACGTCCGCCGCATGATGGTGGACAAACAGGCGCCCATGAAGAAGATCACCACGAAGATGCTCAGCCACCAGAACAGCGGCGGCAGCCACGGTCCCCAGATGATGGTGCCCGCCCCCTCGGGAATCCCTTCGTAGAACCAGACCAGGGTGTTGCCCTGTCCGCTGACGAGCAGCCAGTCCGGCAGATAGTCGAAGAAGACGGTCTCCCACTGATTCTCCGGCCGCGCGAAATAGTACGGCGTGGCGATGACCCCCATGAGATAGGCCACCAGGACCTTGCCCGGCACAAGAGACGAGACGAACATCATCACAAAAACCAGGGCCAGTTCGCTGCCGCTCAGCACCCAGGCAGGCCTCCAGATTCGCAGCGCGGGATTGACGATGAACAGGAGGAAGAAGAAGGGGATCAGGACCGCGATGGGCAGATGGGACACCGACATGCGGGAAGACTGCAGGATGAAGGAGCCGAAGGGGACCCAGATGTTGATCAGGACGGCGAGCGCCAGGCCCAGGACTACGGCGCGGCGGGATATGCCGGCTGATTGCAGTATTCCGGGTCGCGGGATACCTGTTCGCGTTTGGGATGTCATGGTGTGGTACGCCGAAACTGCTGAGAAACACGGGCGCTTTGAGGGGTATGGACTTCAGGTCTGTTTGAAAATCAATATATCCGGTCCCGGGCGGACGGCACAACCCTAGTTTCGCGGGCACAGGCGCGGACATGCTTTTTGCTTGAACCGGTTTTCCATCCCTTTTATATTGCTTTGTTCAAGTATGAAGTGGATCAATACGCTCGGGATAATTGCGACAGGATGGGCCTCGCGGCAGTTCCGGGCACTCCCGTGTTACGCGGCAAACGGCCTGGCAATTGAAGATTTTCAAGCACGCAGAGACCGCGCCCATACGCAGACTTACACCAGGGTAGCCTGACATGTGGTCGAAGATTAAAACGGGGATCGGAATCACCATCGCGGTGTTGATGCTGTCCTCGGTCACCATCTTCCATCCCAGGGATATTACCGAAAATATCCTGATGAAGTTGATCTCCCTTCCCGAACCCCAGGAGGTTCAGCCCTTCCTGGGCCATGACCGTCCCCTGGAAGAAGCCCTGGAAGCGGTCAGCGCGGAGTCGATCGAGCATACGGTCCGGCAGCTTTCCTCCTATCCCTCCCGGGTCGTGGGCTACGCCGGCGCCGACTCGGCCCACGCGTACGTGAGGGGCCAGTTCGAAGAAATCGGCCTGCAGGACATCCGCACGGAGACCTTTCCGGTCACGGTTCCCATTGACAAGGGATCGAAGCTGACGGTGCTGGACACGGGCGAGGAGATCCCGCTTCACGCCCTCTGGCCCAACCTCGTGCGCACGCCCACCACGCCCCGCGAGGGACTTTCCGGTCCGATCGTCTACGGCGGCAAGGGGGAATTCGGCGACTACAACGGGTACGACATGCAGGGAAGCATCGTACTCATGGACTTCGATTCGCAGGACCGTTTCATCAACGCCCGTATGCTCGGCGCCAGCGCCATCATCTTCTTCGACAACGGCAGGGTGACCCGGAGCGAGGCGGAACTGAAGTTCATGGGGCTGCCGCTCAACGTGCCCCGTTACTGGGTCGAGAAGGACCACGTGCCCGGCCTGCTGGCCCTGGCCGAATCCGGAACGAACCAGGTGAACGTCCAGGCCCGGATGGAATGGGAGGTCGTGGAAGGAAAGAACATCTTCGGCTGGATTCCAGGTCTCGACGAGGAGATGCCGAACGCCAGGGACGAGACCCGCACGAAATGGAAGGACTACACGATCGTCATCGAGTCCTTCTACGACGCCATGTCGGTAGTCCCGGGCCTGGCGCCGGGCGCGGAAAGCGCGACGGGCGTGGCCGCGCTGCTCGAAGTCGCCAAGGCGGTCAAACGATATAACCCCAAGTACTCCGTGGTCATCCTGGCCACTTCCGCCCACTTCATGGGCCTTGAGGGCGCGCACAACTGGCTGTACCGCCACGGCAGGGCAAGCAGCTACTTCATGTCGAAGATACCCGAGGAAGACCGGATCGATTTCGACATGTTCTTCGGCATCGACCTTTCCAGCCACGAATCCCGCGTCGGCAGTTTCGCCTTCGGTACCTTCGACAACGCCGCCTGGGCCACCAACCACTACATCAAGAACATCTTCGCGCCCTATTCGCGAAAATTCGCGGGTTACATCCAGGAAGCCTTCGGGGCCGGCGCCGACTCGGCCCGGTATGTCAACGCCATCGTGCCGCCGCAGCGGACCTGGAAAGACTTCATGCCCGTCAAGCTGGGCCTGGACAGCGAAGCCGTCACCTATTTCGGCAAGAAGGGCATGTCCTTCGTAACGCCGAACGGAACGCGGGGCCTGGTGGACACGCCCCACGATCGCTTCGAATCGGTCAACATTGCCAATGTCACCGAGCAGGCGCGGTCGCTCGCGGTCATGCTCGCCCGGGCCACCACGGACGGCGAGCTCTTCGAAGAGACCAAGCTCAAGATCCAGGACACGGCCCACGACATGTCGGGCATGGTCTATGAATTCGACCGGGACGTCAACTTCTTCGTACCCAAGAAGCCCATTCCAGGCGCGCTGGTCACTTACTACAAAAGCCTGACCAACACCGGCGTGCGCGGCATCCTGATCAACAAGGCCGACTCCCTGGGCCGCTTTTCCTTCCGTCCGCTCAAACAGCAGAAGGGGCCGATCCACCTCCGCTCTTACGCGCTCGACGAGGACGGTGAGATCATCTACGCGCCGGACCGGGGCCAGGAGGGCGACAAGACTTTCCCCCTGAACGCGGCCAGCGGCGCGAATGAGAACACCACCCTGCAGATCGTGTTCCCTTCCCGGGCTCTCGACGTCTATGAGATCATCGACTCCCGGTACCTCACCGCGCTCGACAATATGACCGTCCTGGCGCAGAACGACGCCGAACCCCAGTGGTATGGCCACAGCTATATCGAGAAGCAGAGCGGCGCGGAAGGCCGCACCGTACCCGCGGCAGTCGTTTTCGCCAAACCGGGGCAGCGCCTCAAGCTGCTCATGAGCACCAGCCTCTTCGGGGTCAAGTACCTGCTGACCAACGCGCCCGACTCTTTCCTCAAGGAACCCGTCGAACCCGGCGACGTGACCCTGGAACTCCTGGAACAGGCCCAGGGCCAGGGCTACCTGGTCGATGACGGATTGATCGTCAATCCTTCCTACCAGGGCACGCGGGACATGTGGGTCGTGGACGACGTGCGGCTGAAGCAACTGGCCCGTTTCGGCGTGGAGAACCAGCGCATCGAGCAACTGCACGAAGAGGCGCGCGTCACCCTCCTGGAAGCGGAGGAGCACCTGAAGAACAGGGAATACGACGCCTTTATCTCCAAGTCCAGGGAGGCATGGGGTCTCGAAGCGCGGGGCTATCCGGAAGTCAAGTCCACGGCGGACGATACGGTCAAGGGCGTGATCTTCTACTTCATCCTGCTCATACCCTTCTCCTTCTTCATGGAACGCCTGGTCTTCGGCTTTCCGACGATCAACAAGCGGATCTTCGGGTTCTCCACCTTCTTTATCGCGGTTTTCCTCGTGCTGCAGCAGGTGCACCCCGCCTTCAAGCTCAGCACGTCGCCCTACGTCATCTTCCTGGCCTTCGTCATCTTCGCGCTGGGGACGATGGTGCTGATCATCGTCCTGTCCAAGTTCAACCAGGAAGTACAGAAGATCAAGCGCGCGCAGACCGGCATGCACGAGGCCGACATCGGCCGGCTGAGCGCCACGGCCGTGGCCCTTTCGCTGGGCGTTTCCAACCTGCGCAAAAGAAAAGTCCGGACGGCCCTCACGGCGGCGACCATCACGCTGCTGACCTTTACCGTGCTGTCCTTCACGTCCATCACGACCTCGCTCAGGTACTACAAGCTGGAGCGGTACAACGAACCCGTCTACGAAGGCACGCTGGTTCGGGACCGAAACTGGAAGGGGCTGCAGCCCTCCGTCTACGACTATCTCAAGAGCACCTTTCAGGACAAGGCCACGCTGATTCCCAGGGCATGGTACATGTCCCAGGTCAAGGGCGAAAAGGGGTTCTTCTCCTTCTCATCTCCCAGTTCGTCCCACGAGAGTTATGTAAACAGCATACTGGGCCTGACGCCGGACGAGCCCAAGGCTACCCGCCTCGACGAATACCTCATCGCCGGAAGATGGTTCGAGCCCGGTGAACGGAACGCGGCCATTCTGCCCGACGACGTGGCCGCGGTGGTGGGCATCAAGCCGGAAGACGCCGGTTCGGCCCACATCGACATGTTCGGCTTGCGGATGCAGGTCGTGGGCATAGTCGATTCCCGCCGGTTCAACCAACTCAAGGACCTGGACGACGAGAAGCTCACGCCCGTCGACCTGGTCCAGGAAAAGGGAAAAATCGCCCAGCGTATCGGCGAGGACCCCCGCCTGCAGGCCGAATCACCGCCCGAAGCCTTCATCCACCTCGAGTCCAATAATGTCATGATCCTGCCATACGAAACGGTCATGGACCTCGACGGGAAGCTGTATTCGGTGGCGATCACGGACTTCAGGGACGAGAACGGGCAGCCGAACCCCGATTTCGACCAGGACATCGAGGACTTCCTGTCGCGGGTCGCCATGACCATGTTCGTCGGCAAGGAAGGGACCGTCAATGTATACAGTTCCATCGGATCCACTTCCATCGGGGGCATCGGCAACTTCCTCATTCCCATACTCGTCGCCGCCATGATCGTCCTGAACACCATGATGGGCGCGGTGCACGAGCGCTTCCGGGAAATCGGCGTCTACAGTTCGGTAGGACTCGCGCCCAGCCACATCGCGGCCCTGTTCCTCGCCGAATCCTCCGTATTCGCCACGGTCGGCGCCGTGCTGGGTTACCTGGGAGGGCAGACCATCACGCTCGTGCTCTCGAATTACGACATCCTGGCCGGACTGTCGCTGAACTACTCCTCCCTTTCGGCCGTCTGGTCGGTCGTCGTGGTCATGGCCACGGTGTTCCTGTCCACGGCCTATCCGGCCAAGAAGGCGGCGGACATGGCCGTGCCGGACGTGGGACGGGAGTGGAAATTCCCCGAGCCCGACGGGGACGACTGGAGTTTCGACTTCCCCTTCACCATCGGCAGCGTGGAAGTGCTTGGCATGTACGCCTACTTGACGCGGGTCTTCGAATCCTACGAGGAGGGGTCCCTGGGCGCCTTCGTCACGGAAAACGTCCAGTTGACCGCCAGGGAAACCGCTTCGGGGCATCCCATGTACCACATCTCCATGATGACCTGGCTCGCCCCATACGACCTGGGCATCAGCCAGCGGGTCTCCCTGAGCGCCGCGCCTGCGGAAAATGAAAGAGAGCTGTACGCCGTCTGGGTGGACATCCACCGGGAAAGCGGCGACGTAGCGTCCTGGCAGCGCATCAACCGGCGCTTCCTCAGCGTGTTGCGCAAACGCTTCCTGGTGTGGCGCACCCTTTCCCAGGACCTGAAGAACGAATACGCCGCAACCGGGCGGGAAGTGACAGAAAGGACGCAAGAGGCGGGACAACCCGTATGAAGTTCGCCTTCTGCAACGAGATGTTCCGGGGCGTGTCCCGGCGGGAGGTCTTCCGCATCGCCGCGGAAATCGGTTACGACGGCGTGGAGATCGCCCCCTTCACGATAGCGCCGTCCGTGAACCGGGTCGGACCGGAGACCCGGAAGGCAATCCGCGACGAAGCCGCTGAATTCGGACTTGAGATCACGGGGCTGCACTGGGTGTTCATCAGTCCGGAAGGCCTGTACCTCAACCACCCCGACGACGGCATCCGGTACTGCACCCGCCTGTACCTCTGCGACCTGATCCAATTCTGCGGAGATTTGGGCGGCCGCGTGATAGTGGTGGGTTCGCCCAAGCAGCGGGACGTACTGCCGGACCAGACCCACGAGGCCACGTGGGACCGGACCCGGACGGCCTTCGCAGAGTGTCTTCCCGCCGCGGAAGAACACGGGGTTACCATCTGCATTGAACCCCTTGACAGCGCCCAGACCAATTTCATCAATACCCCCGCCGAAGCCGCCCGGATGGTCCGCGAGATCGACCATCCGAATTTTCGCATGATCATCGACGTGCGCGCGACCCTTTGCCAGGGGCTGGACGTGGCGGCGGCCATCCACGAACACCGGAACGACACGGCCTACATTCATTTCAACAACGCCAACGGCGATGGACCGGGATACGGCGATACCGATTTCACCCCCATCCTGCAGGCG
>LXNJ01001181.1_pt1 | contig 15948 bp, 10 predicted proteins | sample 809081 | NCBI WGS metagenome assembly LXNJ01 (sample SAMN04870510, study PRJNA318959) | sponge metagenome | biome: sponge; feature: marine sponge reef; material: water | host: Petrosia ficiformis | place: Greece: Milos, Mediterranean Sea | collected 2013-05-29 | depth 5-7 m
CGCCGCCGACCCTGACAACGTCTTGCTTTCGCGGATGGCCATGCGACGGATGGATGCCGAGCAGTTGTACGACTCCATACTCATGGCCACGAGCCGCCTAGACCCCACTCGTTTCGGCCTGCCTGTGGACCTAGAACTGAGTGACGATGGCGAGTACCGCGCCACTGGCTCGACTCGGGGGTTCCGTCGCAGTGTTTACACCCTGCAGCAGCCGAGAACTCCCATTTCGCTGCTCGAAGCGTTCGACCTTCCGCAGTTGTCACCGAATTGCATCGTCCGGAACCAGTCCAACGTCCCGACACAGGCATTGCACCTGATGAATAGCGAATGGATGTGGGGGCTGTCGCGCTACATGGCTGGAAGGGTCATCGATGTGGCCGGGAGCGATCCGGCCAAGCAGGTGAGAGAGGTCTTTCTGCGAGCCCTGTCACGTGCTCCGTCGCACGACGAGACCAGCGAGTCGTTGGCCGCATTGGACGACCTGCAAGACCACTGGTCCGAGAGGCTGATGAGCGACCGGCGCGAAACGCCGATCGAGGCAACCGCCCGCTGGCTGGCACTGGCGAACGTATGTCACACCGTCCTGAATTCAGCCGAATTCGCATTCATTGATTGAGATGGCCCGATGTCGCTAGCAAGAACTCCGCTCGAATCCAACCGCGCTCCCGCGCGAACGGCGCTGGCACGCCGCGATTTCTTTTCGTGCATCAGTGATGGCTTGCACGGCGCCGGGCTTGCCTACTTGCTCGGCGCCGACTTGTTCTCGCCCAACCCAGCCTTCGCTGCCTCCGGAGCCTCGCCAGCGTTCGACCTCTCCCCGAAGCCACCGCACTTCAAGCCCAAGGCGAAGGCGGTGATCCAGCTCTTTATGCACGGCGGCCCGAGCCAGGTCGATCTGTTCGACCCGAAGCCGGACCTGGCCAAGTACGTGGGGAAGACTCCGAGCAGGGACCTCACGGCCGTCGCAGTCAGCCCGCAGCAGAACGCGGGCATTTTGCCGTCGCCCTACCGGTTCGAACGAAATGGCGAGTCCGGCCTCGAGTTCTCGGAATTGCTGCCGCACATTGCTTCCTGCGCGGATGACATCGCGTTGATCCGGTCAATGTTCACTGAGACCCAGAACCACGAAACGGCTCTCAACATGATTCATGCCGGCCGGCTGCTGGGCAATCGACCGACAATTGGCTCGTGGGTCACCTACGGGCTGGGCACGGAAAACCAAAACCTGCCGGCCTACGTCGTGCTGGACGACCCCAAGGGGTTGCCGATCGGGGGGATCGACAACTGGCAGGCTGCCTGGTTGCCGCCGAACTGCCAAGGAACGCGCTTTCGCGCCCAGGGCTCTCCCGTTCTGAACCTGGACCCGCGCCCGGAATGGCCTGAACAGGTCCTTGAGATCGAGAGGCGTCTCTTGCGTCGGCTCGATCAAGCTCACCTCCAGAGACGCCCGCATGAGTCGGATCTGGCGGCGCGAATCTCGAGTTACGAGTTGGCGGCTCGAATGCAGCTGGCGGCAACCAATGCCCTGGACTTGGAGCAAGAAGACGAAAGGACCAAGGAGATGTACGGGCTCAACGACGCGCTCACCGAATCGTACGGCAGGCGCTGCCTAATGGCACGGCGTCTGGTTGAGCGCGGCGTTCGCTTTGTTCAACTCTACATCGAGGAGCAGATCTGGGACACGCACACCAAGCTTGACGAACGCTTGCGATACAGTTGCGGGAAGACTGACAGGCCCTCCGCTGCGCTCTTGAAGGATCTCAAGCAACGTGGCCTGCTGGAAGACACTCTCGTGATCTGGGGCGGGGAGTTCGGTCGGCTCCCGCTGGGGCAGGGCGATTCGAATAACAAGAGCAGCCTGGGGCGCGACCACGGCCCCAACGGCTTCAGCCTCTGGATGGCGGGAGGCGGAGTGAAGGGCGGCAGCGTCTACGGCGCTACAGACGAGCTAGGAAACCACGCCGTAGCAAACCCTGTCAGCGTGCATGACTTCCACGCCACGGTCCTGAGCCTCCTGGGCATGAACTTCCGGGACTTGGTCTACCGTCGCCACGGGCTGGATGAACGCCTCACCGATCAGTTCCCGGCCCGCGTGGTCGAAGAACTGATCGCCTGATTCCGAGTGCGGCCGCGAGCACCGGCCGCGCCCCAGCGCTCCTCGGCTCAGAAATCGGAATTCACGATGTAGACCGTCTTGCCGTCGCGCACTTCCATGCGCCCGCCGTTCTCGAGGATGGCGGTCTTGGCAACTGCTCCGATCCGCTCGACAATTTCGCTGATCGGTGTGCGCAGCTTGATTTCGTCGCGCGAGATGTTGACGTACTGGTCGTTGAACGGCTTGTCCCATTCGCCCCGCAGGGGGAGTTCCACGGTTAGCTTCACAGCTGCTTCGCCCATGCCGCTCAGCCCGTTGAGCACCCCGATCAGCCCCGCCGTGGTCGCTGCTTGGTTGTCACAGTCATACCCAGCCGACGTTGCGATACCGACAGTCTTCATGAAGTCTCCCTCGCCATAGAGAACGGCCATGATTCCGGTCAGCCCGTTGGCCAGCGACGAGACCACGCTCACCGGAGCTTCGTACGACCCCTTCTTGTAGGCATAGTAGTTTTCGTGGATCTTAGCTCGCGTGTCGCGCCAGTTGTCGAACTCTGCGTGCCACTTGACCACATCGCGAACACCCTCCGCAAACGGCCCCTCGTTGGGCACGGCCTTGATTCCGATGTCGACTAGCTTGCGCACGTCCTTCTCGAAGAACGCCGCGCTGATCATCGCTCCGTAGGCTATGGTCGGGTGCGTGCCCCAGTCGTCATTCGTAATGCGAGCACCCCACAGCGCCCGCTCTGCCGCCTTTTGGGTCATTCCGGGATAGAAGGCGCTCCAGATCTCGTTGACCAATTGCGGATCGATCTGGAACCAGTGCTTGTTGTTCTCCTTGCGACCGGTGTCGGGGGCGACTAGCCCTCGGTCCATCAAGTTGCGCGCTTCTCGATTCGCAACCCAGATGTAATCGTTGATGTGGGTCTTCCACATCTGGGTGATCTCCGGATAGGTGATGTCCAAGCCGTACTTCTCGACCGCGTGCAAGGTGACGAACTCGATGTCCGTGTCGTCGTCGCTGAACGCGCCGCCAAGCGTCCCGGCCATCAGCGGTATGAATCCCCGCCGGTCTTGCGAATTGATCTTGAGTTCTGGACTGCCGTCGTAGTCGGCGGTATATATCCGGTCGACTAGGACTGGGATCGGCTCTTCGACATAGTTGTTCTCGAACGGAAAGCCGATGTAGTTGCCGAGCAGCTGCCCGATCCAAAAGCCCGACAGCTTGTCCGCTAGCTCGTCGTGGCTGATGACCCGCTCCTCCGCTCTCGCCTCATCGACAAATACCGCCGAGGACAGCGCCAGCGCCGCGATTATGACCAAGTGACTCGCTCGTTTCATGTAGGTTTCCTCCCTCTGATTCGTCCGTCCCGCCCGCCATGCGGGTCGGGCACATTCCATTCTGCACTCGGATCAGCGGAAAACGACCAAGTTCTCCAACACAACGTCGCTCCCTTGCGACCCGCCGTACGGCTCTCCGAGCACTACGACCCGCACCGTGTGCGACGCGTTCTCAAGGCCGAAAGCATGCCACACGGAATCTCCGTACTTCCGATTGTCTTCGTCCGGATACACGTCAACCTGCTTGTGCAGCTCTCCATCCAGGTAGACTTGCGCAGTCCCGCCGGTTGGAAGAAAGGGGCCCGTGATGATCGCTCCGGAACCCTCGAAGGTGATCGTGGCTTCCGCGCCGTTCTCCGAAGCAATCGTGCCCTGCCAGTCGGTGCCGCGCCGGTCGGTGATCAGGTGCTCTTCCCAAGGGCCCTTCCAATTCCAACGAGCGTCGGAGGCGGGAATTCGCTCGGCGGGCGAACCGTAGTCGTCCCAAATCTGAAGCTCTGCGGGCACCGCCTCCTGCTTGGGCACGATCAGGCGATCCCCCTCGACGCGCCCGCCATGTCTCTCGGCCATTGCGATTGCGCGCTTCTTGGTGCTTTCGACGATTCCCGGGAAGGTGAAATCCGTAAAGCTGAACTTCTTGTCCAGAATGGCCGGGATTCCGCTCTTCCATCGATCTGGGATCCCTTGGTAGCCGGTCATGACGCCGAGGATTCCGCAAGCGTTGGACGGGTTGCAGTCCGAGTCTTGGCCGGCACGGGTGGAAACCATGAGAGTCTTCTCGAAATCCTTGTCCCCGTAAAGCAGGCCCAGGGCGATATAGGCGCCGTTCAACTTGGCGTCAATATTGAACGGCCGCAGCGCACCGTTCGGACACGGTTCGCGCTTGTCCCACTTCTGGTCGATAAGATCCCAAGTCTTCGTCCAATCATCCGGGTGCTCGTGGGACCACGTCAGCACGTCGTTGATCAGCAGGGTGTAGGGACTCTCGGGCGGCAGGCACGCGACCCCGGCCTCGACAATCTTGCGCGGATCGTCCTCGAAGAAGGCCGCCGAGTACATGCAGGAAACAAACATGCCGCCGTATATCCCGTCGCCGTAGTTCATGACTCGCCCGGCGCGGAGGCAGAGATCGTTCGCAGCTGCGGGCATGCCCGGGGTCATCAGCCCGACGAAGTCTGCCTCGATCTGAAAGTCAATGTCGTTGGCATGAGCATTGTGCTCGGGGGTCCCGCTCAACTCGGCGGGAACTCCGCGTTTGAGGGCGCGACGGGCGCCCAGATTGGCATGCCAGAGACGATACTGGGCGTTCTTCAGCAGGTCGCCGAAGTCTTGCGTCGTGGCGTCGAGCCCCTTCTCGTCAAGGACTGTCGCGAAAGTCATTTCGACGTATAGGTCGTCCTGATCGAGGGCATTGGCCACCATGTCGGGAGTCCATTCGGGCATCTTGTCTTCCGGGATGATCTGCTGGTTGAAGACGAATTCCGTGGGATACCCGTAGGCGACGCCCACCATCTGGCCCGCCCAGCCACCCTCGATCCGGTCTTGGAGATCGTCCAGCGAGATCGCGCGCTCGTTGGAGGGCGTTCCGCACTGAATCAGGGCCAAGGCCGATAGGAGACCTACCGCCACCGCTCGACTGTTTCTCATCGATTCGCTCCTTGCAGACTCGGTCACGGCTTCAGATGCTCAGAGAGTCGCGACCCCGATCAGGGTAAGGCCGCAAGTGTACCCGAGGAACATCAGCACGATGAAGGGCGTGGCACTCTTCGGCGCCCCCTTGAATTCCCTCCAGATGAAGACGCCCCAAATCGCCGCGACCAATGTAGCACCCTGGCCCAATGCGTAAGAGATCGCCGGTCCCGCCACGCCCGAAGCGATGACATTCAATCCCAAGGCCACCATCCAGATCAGGCCTCCGAGGATTCCTAGGGAATGGAGCTTCGGGCTGCCGCGAAAGTACCCCCCGTAGGTTTTCCCGCCCGCCTTCATGAAGACCGTGTTCACAACGAAGTTGCTCAGCAGGAGGCCAACTCCGAAATAGAGCAAGGCGGTGTAAGGGGTGAGGTAGCCGGCCTGGATCGCGTCCGTGCCAAACCCAGGCGAGACAGACTGGAGCAGCATCGGGTAGAACGACCCCATCAGACATCCGGCGACGACTGCGAACAGGAGGCCGCGCCCTAGTCGCCGACCCGCCACCGAAGGCAACTTGCTATATGCGAGGGCGGACATGATCATTGCAACGACGATCAGTGCAACACCGGCGAATATAAGCGTAGGATCCCCCTTGGGCGCCTGAAGATAGCTGCGCACCGTCCCGATGACCAGTGCCAGCCCGACCCCGACCGGGAATGCCAGTGACATCCCCGCAGCGTCGATCGCCACGACCAAGAGAATGTTTGAGAGGTTGAAGAGCGCGCCACTCAACACGGCATCTGCGATCGAGCCTCCGGACGCTTGTCCTAGATTGGCCATGGCGCCCATCCCGGCCTCACCGAAGCTGCCCAGAGTCAGCGCGAATAGGATGCCCGTCAGAAACACGCCGATCGCATAGTCCCAGTAGTACAGTTCGAAGGGCCAATCTTCCTTGCCGGCCAGCTTTTGCGTGTTGGCCCACGACCCCCAGCCCATCATGGTGACGATGCACAGAAAGATGGCCAGTCCTAGGCTTTCAACTACAAACATTTGAACCTCCCTACGTTCCCGCCCGTCAACTCAAGCGGCAGCCTCGCTCATGAACCGCTCCACTTGCGGCCGCGAGGGGACCGAGTTCTGCGCGCCTGGCCGGGTAACCGAAAGGGCCGCTGCCGCATTCGCGAATCTCGCAGCGTCCGGAACGGCTTGGCCCTCGGCCAGTGCTGTGGCGAACGCACCGTTGAAGACGTCTCCGGCTGCCGTGGTGTCAACCGCCGACACCTTGAATCCAGGCACTCGCACGCTGCCTTGCTCGGTGGCAATCATACAGCCTCGGGCTCCCAGTTTGAGAACCGCGGCGCGCGGGCCGAGGGCGAGGATCTCTTTGGCTGCCAGTTCAATGTCGGAATCGACATCCATCGACAAGCTTGGCTGTCCGAGGAGCGTGAGTGTCTCCGTTTCGTTCGGAGTCAGGAAATCCACGTTGCGCAGCAAGTCCGTAGGGAGCGCTCGAGCCGGCGCGGGGTCGAGAATCGTCGTCGCATTGCGAGCCTTCGCAGCGGCCAGCGATGCCTGGACTGATTCAATCGGAATCTCCAGTTGCGACAGCAAGTAGGAGCCCTCGCGCAGAATGCCCAGTCTCTCGGTCGCCAGTGCGGGCGTGACGGTCGCATTCGCGCCCGGGGAGATCACGATTACGTTCTCTCCGTCAGGCAGGACAAGGATCACGGCCGCGCCTGTCGACACGTCCGCCTTGCCCACCGAGTCGGTGTTGACTCCGGCAGACCGCAGGCTCGTCAACAAGAGCGACGCGAGGCTATCGTTGCCCAATTGGCCGATCATGCTCACGCGCGCACCCATGCGACCCGCGGCAACGGCCTGGTTGGCGCCCTTGCCGCCGCTGAAGGTCTCGAGATGGCCGCCGACGATGGTTTCGCCCGCCTTGGGCAAGCGATCGACGTTCTGAACGAGATCCGCGTTCAGACTGCCGATCACGATGATTTCAGGATGTTCACTCATAGCTCTAAAGTCACGAGGCTTGGTTTGTCCCCTGGCGGCGGTGGCCTCCGATCGAAATCCTCTTCCCTTTCAGTTGAAGACCCGTTTATCGAAACACGACGAGGTGCGAAAGCGCAATGTCGCTACCCGTCGAACCCGGGTACGTTTCGCCCCGCACGACGACCCGCAGCGAGTGCTTGCCGTCCTCGAGACCGTAATCGTGCCAAACGGACTCCCAGCCCTTGGGAGCGTCTTCGTCCGGGTACACATCTACGGTTCGGTTCAGCTCGCCGTCGAGATAGATGTCCGCCCTGCCGCCGCTGGGCAGATAGTAGCCCGAGACGACTGCACCGGTCCCCTCGAATTCGATCGTGGCCTCGGCCCCCTTGCTGCTGCTAGACCGGACCGTGTGCGCGGGGCCCCAATTCGAGGTTCTGTCCCCCCAGGCCCCCTTCCACGACCACCGCGGATCGGTGACGGGAACGCGCTCGACAGGGGATCCGTAGTCGTCCCAGGTTTCGAACTCTGCAGGAACTGCAGCTTGGGCCCTGACGAGCAGTTGGTCGCCTTCGACACGTCCGCCGTGTCGTTCCGCCATCGCGATGGCGCGCTTTTGGGTGCTGTCCACGATGGTCCGGAACGAGTAGTTCGTATAGCTGAACTTCTCGTCCGCGATCTTTTCTATGCCGCTCTTGTACTCGTCGGGGATGCCGTCCAGTCCCGAGACGACTCCGAGGATGCCCAACGCACTGGCGGGGTTGCAGTCCGAGTCCTGCCCGCAACGAGTCGAAATCGTCATGGTCTTGCCGAAATCTCCGTCCCCGTAGAGCATTCCCAGGGCGATGTAGGCCCCGTTGAGCTTGGCGTCGATGTTGAATGCGTTTGCCGCGCCCTCAGGGCAGGGCTCACGCTTGTTCCACTTCTCCTCGACCAGGTTCCAGACCGTAATCCAGTCCTCAGGATGCTGCTCGGACCATTCCACGACATCGCCAATGAGCTGCGCGTAGGGGCTCTGACCGGGCAGGCAGGCGAGCCCGGCCTCAACCAGTTCTCGCGGATCGCTCTCGAAGAAGGCTGCAGCGTACATGCAGCTGACGAACATGCCCCCGTAGATGCCGTCGCCGTGGTTCATCACCCGGCCCGCCCGGAAGCAAAGCTCGTTCGACGCTTGGGGAAGGCCGGGCATCATCAGCCCCACGAAGTCGGCCTCGATCTGGAAATCGATGTCGTTGGCGTGAGCGTTGTATTTCGGCGAGCCGCTGAGTGTGGCAGGAACCCCGCGCTTGAGCGCCCGGCGGGCAGCCAAGTTGGCATGCCAAAGATTGTATTTGGCCTCCTTGAACATCGCCCCGAAGTCCTCCGTCGTCGCATCAAGGCCCTTGTCGTCAAGCACCTGAGCGAAGGTCATGTCTACGTACAGGTCGTCTTGGTCAATCGCACTCGCGACTGTGTCCGGATCCCATTCCGGCAGCTTTTCTTCAGGAATGATCGACTCTCGATACCGGAATTCCGTAGGTTCGCCATAGCTGACGCCGATCATCTGACCGGCCCAGCCTCCAGCGATCTTGTCTTTCAGCGTTGAGAGCGAAATCCGCTCGTACCCTGGTCCGGGGGCGGTCGAGCAAGTGCAGAGAGAAATGCAGATCGCCAGCGCGATGATGGGCCGTGGAAAGAAGGCTCTCATTGGTCCCCCCCCAAAAACCGCTCAATTATAGCCAGTAGCTCGGGCGTGGGAACTGGATTCGCTTGCGGGCCGATCCCGGTCCGCGGCTCTGAGGGCCCTGACGACAGTAGCGGCGAGGATACCAGTCGGCGCTCTAAGGAGGCGACCTGTGCTCCGGCCGCCTTAGCTCCTCTGCGATGCCTAGGTGCTCCCGGGCCCGGTCCGGGCGGCCCGTCTTGTAGTAGATGCGGCTCTGCAGGAAGTGAGCTTCATAGCTCTGGGGGGCGACCTGAATCACACGGCGAACGGTGTCTTCCGCCAGTTCCATCAGATTCTGATCGATGTAGATCTTAGCGAGGAGAATGTAGGGCCGCGATGAGTGCGTATCGAGCCAGATGGCCCGCTTCAAAGCTTCCACCGACTCTGCCTGCCTGCCCAAACCCAGGAGAGCCTCGCCCAGCGAATGCCATGCAGTTGCGTGCTGCGGGGTTTTCTCCAGGTCCTTTCGAAACAGCGCCGCGGCGTTTGCGTAGTCTCCCCGGCGGAGCTCGATGACTCCAAGCGCGTAATCCACGCCGGACAGGCCGGGCTGTAGTTCGCGAGCCTTCAGAAGCAACGCCTCGGCATCGCTCAGGCGGTTCTCCTGGAGAAACAACTCGGCGGTCAGGGCGAAGGCCTGCGGGCTGGCGGGATCGACCTGAAAGATCTTCGAAAATGGAACTCTGGCTTGGTTCCCTCGGCCTGACTGCATGTACGTCATTGCGAGCGTGTACAGGAGTTCGGAGTCATGAGGCTTCCAACCCGCCGCTTGCTCAAGCAACGGCTCCGCTTCTTGCCAGCGCCCCTCGAAGAAGTAGGTCACGCCGAGAATCTCCACCGTTTGCTTCCACGGGGCCGATTCCGGTTCCTCCCTCTCCAGGGCGGCCGTCAAGTGCTGGGTCGCCTCGCTAAAGTTGCGCAATCTATAGTGGGCAAGGCCGAGGAAGTGATGCGCTTCCGGACGGTCCGGCAATCTCTCTGGCCAAGGCCGGAGTTTTTCGATCACTCCGTTGAAGTCGCCTCGGGAGAGAAGCGCATCGGCCCCCCGCAGATCACTGGCGTACTGGGAGACATCCGGGGACTGGCCGGGGACCGCAACGACGATGCTAGCCAAGAGGGCCGCAAGCCTTGCAGTAGCCGTCATCGCTCTCAACTGCCCTTCCCTTGCTCGATGACAAGTATTCGATCGACCGACGAGGGCGTGTGGTATTCGCGCTGCCCGCTCGGCCAGATGACTTCGAGCCGTTCGATCTCTTCCGCTTTGCCCAAGCCGAAGTGGACCCGGAGGTCGCTCTGGGACAGATAGCCGCGGCCGGAAGCCACTTCCCCGCGCTGTCGGACCCCTCCCGCTTGGCAGAACACCACGGCGCCGATCGCGTCACGCGGCGTTCCCAGCGCCGTATTGCCGATGAGCTTGACGGCGATCCAATGCCCCCCGGAATCCGCTCGTCGGTTTCGCAATACCGTGGGACGGCCGTCCAGATTGTTCAGGACGATATCCAAGCTGCCATCGTTGAAAAGATCGCCGACCGCGGCTCCGCGAGAGTTCTTCGGACGGTTGAACCCGGGGCCCAAGCTGCCGGACACATCGACGAACCTCCGGCCTTGGAGATTGCGGAAAAGAAGTGTCCTCTGCAAATACGAAGTCCCCCAACTGGCAGGGTTGGCTTGAGGGAAGATGTGGCCGTTTGCAGCGAGGATGTCGAGCCATCCATCGTTGTCGTAGTCGAAGAACTCGGCCCCCCAGCCGAGGAAAGGGAGCGTTGCCGCCAGCAGCCCGAACTGCAACGTGACATCGCTGAAGTCCAAGTTGCCGTTGCTGCGATGCAGCGTGTAGTTGTCTCCCGCGAACGTAGTGAAGAAGAAGTCGTTGCTGCCGTCACGGGTGTAATCACCTACCGCGATTCCCATGTAAGCCTGCTCGAGGCCATCTCCATTCGTACCTAGGCCACTGAGCATGCCGACCTCTTCGAACGTGCCGTCGCCCAGGTTGTGAAAGAGGTAGTTGGGCATCGAGTCGTTGGCCACCACGATATCGGGACTTCCGTCTTCGTCAACATCGACCCACGCGACAGACAGGCCGTAGCTGTCCTTAGCCTCTCGCAATCCCGCTCCCTGCGTTATGTCTCGGAACCGCCCGTCACCTAGGTTGCGGAAAAGAAAATCATGGGCGGGATCCAAGCCCTTCGGCCCGCACGCAACCGTGACGCCGTAGTAGACGCAGGCGTCCTGACCGGAACTGTATGCGGCGCCAGTGGCAGGCATGCTCCCAGCGGGTGCTTTTCTCCCCGCTGTCTCTGCAGTCGGTCTAGAGGGGGCACCGCCCGCCGGTGGCGGGTCGTCCCAATCGAAGTCGACGTAGCCAGCCACGTAGAGGTCGAGCAGGCCGTCATCGTTGTAGTCGCCGAATGCACATCCGCTTGACCAAGCATCGACCTGGAGGCCAGCTTCTTCGGCAGCGTCCGTAAACGTCCCGTCCCCGGCGTTCACGTAGAGACGGCTCCTGCCGAAGTTCGTGACGAATAGGTCCTCCCACCCGTCGTTGTTGATGTCTCCGGCGCAGACGCCTACGCCCCAGCGGTTGTTGCCCACTCCAGCCGCGGCAGTCACGTCCGTAAACGTCCCGTCTCGGTTGTTGCGGAACAGTGCCGCGGGTTCAGGGGGCACTTGTCCCGTCCGCGCATCATCAGAGAGGGCATTGACCAAGTAGATGTCTAGCCAGCCATCGTTGTTGTAGTCGAACAGCGCGACGCCCGAACCGATCGTCTCGGGGAGATACGGTTTCTGAGGAGACCCGGCGCGGTGTTGAAACGAGTCCAAGCCCGAGGCTTGGGTGACATCCTTGAACGAGACTCCTGTCGCAGCCTTCGAGGATGGCGTCGGAGCCGCCAAGGTCGAGACCTGCGAAAGACCCGCTGCCGGGACGGCCAGCCACAGCGCAATGAGAGCGTGGCGGCCCCGCGGCATGCCCCGAAGTATAACGAGCGTCACCCGCCGGTTACGAACTCAGCATCGATCCACTGCGAGCGAGTTGCGGCTGAGTCGCGTTGATGAGTCCGCGATTTCCCGCCCGTGGCGCCAATGGCTCGCGCAGCAAGCCCTAACCGACATGCACCCTGCCGTGATGGCTGGCTGGGGGAAGTGCATTCCTCAAGCCACGCTGTCATTGAGTCAAGCGATTCCTCAACGCAAGCGCGGTGGGATCTTTGGGATGGATCTTGAGCAAGGCATCCAGGCTTGCGAGGGCTTTGTCCTTGTCACCCAGCGCCAAGTGGGCCCGGACGGCATTGAGGTAGGGCTGGACCAGTTGGGGCTTGAGCTCCTGGGCTCGGGACAGCAAAGGCAGGGCTGGCCGGAATCGGCCAGTCTCGATGTAGACGCCACCGAGATCGGCGAGCGCCTCCGCATAGTCTGCGCGCAGCTTCAAGGCAGCCTGCAACGACGATTCAGCCTCCTCAAAGTTACCCCTCTGAGCCTGAACCAAACCCAAGCTATAGTGTGCTTCCGCAAGTTCCGGTCTCACTTCTAGGGCCTTGCGCAGCGAACTCGTGGCTTGATCCCACGATCCGGCCTGAGCGTGCAGGATTCCCAGGTCATGCAGGGCCTCAACGTGGTCTGGCGCAAGTTCAACTGCTCGGCGAAGGGATGCTGCCGCGTCATTAGTTTGCCGCGTCTGTAGGTAGAGCCAGCCGAGGTTGTAGTGGGTCTCGGGGTTGTCGGGATCGATCTCCCTCGCAGAGAGCAGGGCCGGGAGGGCAGCCTGATACTCCCCTTGCCGTGATACGACCGCGCCCCACACTCGCAATGCTTCCGTGTCGCCGGGCACCCGCGAGAGCGCTGCCGTGGCGGCCGCCCGAGCCTCGGAAAGTCTGCCAAGCTCAGCCAATGCCGATGCCACGTGGACCTGGGCCGCTACGCCGGGCAACCCCAGTTCGACCGCGGCTTGGTGCGTTTCAAGAGCCTCCTGCCACCGGCCCTGCTCCCCGTACATGCTCCCCAAGCGGTCAAGAATCGCCGCGTGCCCCGGATGGGCCTCAACGGCGTATTCCAGTGTCGCCAGAGCTCGGCCAGCAAGGCTGGCAGCCGCGTACGCGTCGCCAAGCTGGACCCAATTCCTCTCGAAGCGTGTAACGTATGCGCGACCGGGGAAAGGCAGCGCCCGCTCGAGCAGTTCAGATTCCTTGTACGGCCAGCGCTCGAGATCGCTGAGAATCTGCTCGGCGGATGTCAGGCCCCGATATAGCTTGAGGATCCTTCCCGACTCGTCCATCAGAAAGGAGGTGGGAATCGCCAGCTCTCCCGATTGGTCTAGGATGTGACGGACCAACAGATCGAACGCAGTCACCGAGTTCTCGTCTGGTAGCACGACGGGGAATGGCAGATCCCTCTCGCGCACGAAGCGGCGGACAGCCTCGTGCTCGCTTGGCTCGTCCACAGATACCAATACCGGCACCAACGAGGCCGCTTCCAAGGCTGCCCGATGCTCGTTGAAATCAGCCAATTCGACCTGACACGGCGCACACCAAGTGGCCCAGAAGTTGAGCAATACCCGCTTTCCGCGGTATCGCTGCGACAGAAATTCCCCTCCGTTTAAAGACTGGCCCCGCAACTCGGGAGCCGGAGTCGCCTCGGTCAGCCAAATGCCTGTCCGGCTCGTGCTGACCGCGGGCTCGCTCGAGTCCCGTTCGTACTGGACCGCTGGCGTGGCCTGGAATGGTATTTCGGTGACATCTTCCCTGCCCTCCGTGACAAGGAGGAGCCGGTCGGCCGGGATCCCTTGATGAAGATCTACCCGCCCAGATGGCCAAAACACCTTAACTTCGTGGATTTCGTCTTCTTCTCCCAGGCCGAAATGCAACGTCCGCGAGGGCTGCGAGCGGAATCCCGAGCCGCTGCGAACGGATCGGGTCAGACGCCGTCCTGACGCCGTTTCCAAGACGAGCCTCGCGCCGACTGCATCGCGATTGCTCTCTGTGCCCTCGAGCCGGAAAGCCACCGAGTGATGGGTTGTCGGCAGATTGTTCCGCAGCAGTCGAAGCTGGGGGGAATTCCTGTTGTTGAGCAGGATGTCGGCGTCTCCGTCCCGGTCAAAGTCGAAGGTAACGAAGGCGCGGCCGTCCTCTGGAAAATCCAGCCCGGCGACCGCGGACAAGTCCGCGAACGATCCGTCCCCGCGATTCCAGTAGAGAACATTCCGTTCGTGTCCGCTAAGGCTGCCATTGAGGCGGATCAGCCGGTACAGCAGGGCCCAGCTGCGCTCGTATTGCGAGGAGCGAGCTTGGTCTTCAGGAGAGGACGACACGACCTGCCGCCAAAAGAAACTTCAAAGATCCGGATCGTCTTTCTCCGTGCCGGTGACAAAGCCGTTGACGATGTAAATGTCGAGGTTCCCGTCGTTGTCAAAGTCCAGGAAGTCGGAGCACCACGCCCAGCGCCCCATTTCCACGCCCGACGCAATGGTGACGTCCTCGAAGTCGGATCGCTCGCTGCGAAATAGCGAGTTCCCGCGCGCGTGGCGGCGGTAGATGTCTTTCGGGGCATCGGGGCTATCGAGCTTGAAGTCGCGTTGCATGGTGACGCGCCGTCCCGCCGACGACCACATGTTGCCGAAGTAGACGTCTTCCCAGCCGTCTCCGTCGTAGTCGCCAACTGCCACGCTCATGCCGGCACCGGCATCTTCGATTCCGGCTTGCTCGGCGACATCCCGAAACTGGCCGTCGCCTTGGCCTCGATAAAGGTTCTTGCGGCCGAAATCGTTCGCGACGAAGAGATCCGGAAGCCCGTCTTGGTCGTAATCGGCCCACGTGCAAGCGTGGCTGAACCGATTGTTGTTCTCGCCGAGCCCCGTCCTTGACGTCACATCCTCGAACGTTGCGTTCCCCAGATTCCGATAGAGAACGTTCGGCGGGCCGTTCGTCGCGTCGTAATAGGGCCGCGGCAGCTGCGACGCGGCATTCGGCCAGAGGTATGCAGTCACGTAAAGATCCAGATACCCATCGAGGTCATAGTCGCCGAGGCACCCGCCTACCGCTCCCGGCTTCACCCCGACGGGAAATCCCGTCCTAGACAGGCGGAAGCTGCCGCTTCCGCCGTTGAGGAAGAGCAGCGGCTGGCCTGTTGACAGAATCACAATCAGGTCTTGCGTGCCGTTGTTGTCGACGTCCGAGAAGAACGCCGCTGACGAGCCATCCAAGGCGTCGAGGCCTGCCTCGGCGCTCACATCGGCGAATTGCCCGTTGCCCAGGTTGCGAAACAAACGGTTCGGCAATCCTCCCGGCTGCGTCAGATAGAAATCCTCGAGGCCGTCCCCGTCGTAGTCCCCGACCGCCAGGCCTTGCTGGCCGTAAACGTCCATTCCCGAGGCGGCATCCATGCGCGTCCGCCAGACCTCCGTGCCGAACTTCAATTGCTGATGGAAGGAGGCGTTCTGTCCGAAAGCCGCTTCAGAAACATCCTCGAAGGCCGCGACGCTGGAGTGGCTTCGCTCGCTGTTGCCTGCTCGTATGGCGGTCAGCAACCAGCGGCTGTCTGGCGTTTGCTTCCACTCGGACGCCCAATCGGCGCTAATCTGCTGGCGTAGGCCGGTCTGCGTCACTCCCGCCAGCTGAAATCGCAGGTTCGCGCTCGCGGCGCGCTGCCCGTGCGGCTCGATACCAACCACCTTGAACTTGGCCCAATCGACCGAGCGGTAATCCGACAAGAGGGCGTCGAATTCCCTTCCGAGGGAATCATAGGTGACGCTTCTATCGATCTGCGGCGCACCGTGGAAGGATCGCAGCACTCCCTTTGATTGAGTGAGTGCTTCAGTGGCCGGAATCAGTGAGGTCCCCTCAAACTCCGGAGCGATTCTTTCCTCCAAACGTACATTGCGGGAGACCAGGTCGCTCGCCAGCCCATCCAGAAAGCGATCGATCTCGCCAGCCTGCAGCTCGGACAGGGAGCCTGACGCCTGAGGGTCGACGAGCGCCAAGACCTGCTGGACCGGCGTGGCTCCTGCTGCTGCCGCGTCGGCGCGCAGCGGGGCGCTCTCGCCAAGCTCTGCCGGCTGTCCCAGGCAAAGTCCAGTCGCCGCGCAAAATGCAAGAGTCAAGAGCCTGAAGGCCATGTCAGGTCACGAGCCGGAGCTTGCGGGGCCACCAGCGAGTTCGGACATCAAGATTATACGGACGGCCAGAGGCGTC
>LXNJ01001182.1_pt1 | contig 15945 bp, 15 predicted proteins | sample 809081 | NCBI WGS metagenome assembly LXNJ01 (sample SAMN04870510, study PRJNA318959) | sponge metagenome | biome: sponge; feature: marine sponge reef; material: water | host: Petrosia ficiformis | place: Greece: Milos, Mediterranean Sea | collected 2013-05-29 | depth 5-7 m
CCAGAACCACAGGCAGTAGCAACACGATCAGGATACGCATGTCAAATCCATCCCTTAGAAGATGCAATTGCTTGTAGCATACTCCAATTGTAAAAAAAACTCTTGCAAAAGCCCGGAATTGAAGGTTTTGTCGCTTGTGAGGCAGGCCACGGGCACCCTCCTAACCCGGATAAATCACCAGGGTGCCGGCTATTGTCTGGATACCTTCCAACGTTGAGGTGGCGTAGCTGCGACAAACGCGCATGCAGCGGCTATCCGGCATGCGCATCAGCAATCCAGCCCGCTGCGCAGTGCCTTCACTATTCGCCACTATTCGCGGCCGCGAAGACCAAGCGGGGCATCAGGGCAATCCCAGGAGCTTATGCGTCTGGAGGCTTAAACGCCACGGTGGATGGGCCAGGCAGTACGCCATCGCGGCCTGCGTGTGCGCTGCTACATCGGGCCCATCCATGGGCTGAAGGAAGAAGTGGCCAAAGGCCAGATCCTCAAACCTGTCGGGCTGCGCGCCCGGTTGCGGATACACCAGCTTAAGCTCGTTCCCGCCTGTCAAGACCAGGGGCGCACCGGCCTTTGGGCTGACACAAACCCAGTCGATGCCTTCCGGCACCGCCAGCGTGCCGTTGGTTTCTATGGCGACTTCGAAGCCTTCTGCGCGAAGCGCCCGTATCAGAGCCACATCCAGCTGCAAGAGCGGCTCGCCCCCTGTGCATACCACATACGGCCGCGCGCGGGAGTGCCGCGGTCCGGGCCAGACCCTGGCTACCCTTGCCGCAAGCGTTTGCGGGGTATCGTAGCGCCCGCCGTTCGGTCCGTCCATCCCTGCGAAGTCGGTGTCGCAGAACTGGCAGACCGCATCGTGCCGGTCGCGCTCGAAACCGGACCAGAGGTTGCATCCAGCAAAGCGCAGAAAGACCGCAGGACGCCCCATGCGCGCACCCTCGCCCTGAAGCGTGTAGAAGATCTCCTTGACAGCGTATGCCATGGACTACGCGGCCTTCGGCAGCACCGCTATGGTAAGCCGACAGGTGGCCACAAGGTTCTGGATTTCGTCATGGATATCAATAAGCCAGACTTGCGTCAGTCGCCCGAGATGCGCAGGACGCGCCGTGCCCGTGACCACCCCCTCGCGTTTGGGGCGCAGGTGGTTGGCATTAACTTCCATACCTACACAAGAATAACGGGCGGCATCGACGCACAGCCAAGCGGCCACACTGCCGAGTGATTCCGCCAGCGCGACCGAAGCGCCGCCGTGCAAGAGACCCGCTGGCTGCTTTGTGCGTGCATCCACGGGCATGGTACCGCGCAGATAGTCCGCGCCGACCTCTGTGAACACAATACCCAGCGCCTCCACCAACGTCTTGTGGCGCCGCGCGTTAAGCTGCTCGGGTGTTGCCTGTCGCTTCCAGATCGGCATATCGACTCTCGCTTAAGATCTACAATGTCTTGCGCCAGTAGCGCGCCAGTCCATACCAGCTCTCGCGCGGCTGTCCCATGATTTCATACGGTCGCCGAAATGATTCGCTCAGCTCCGCGTAGGCGCGCGCCATCTCCTGCTCATGAAACCGCTGCGCACGCGCCGCGTCGTTGCCCTCTTCTGCAAGTGAAGTGCGAACGGCCATCGCCCACGCGTCAAGGCGCTCTTCGGCGTGCAGCAGGTGCCACGCCACGTCCAAGGATGGACCAAAGTGCGTTGCAAAAAGCACATCCGGGTCCCACACCCGCAGCTGTGCCATGCTCGTTCGCCACAATTCAAGATTGATGTCGGGCGGTGGCGCAACCGGCACGACATATCGCGTGCCCATGATCAGCATCCCGGCCGTATCACCCACGAAAGCTGTGCCAGTGGATTCGTCCAAGTAGCACACATGATGACTGGCGTGCCCAGGCGTATAACGTACGTGGAGCGTGCGATTGCCAAACTGCAGGCACTCTCCTCCGTGCAGAACATGCACATTGGCCTCTGGTGTAGGCACCACATCGCCCCATAGGGACTGCATGCGGTCGCCATAGATGCGCGCTGCGCTGGCCAAGAGGCGCGCCGGACGAATCATGTGACGCGCACCCCGCTTATGGACATAAACCCTGATATGCGGGTGGGCCCGTACGATGGAGCCCACGGCGCCGGCGTGATCCAGATGAATGTGCGTAAGCAGCAGCCCATAAACATCCTCCATCTCCACACCGCCGGCTTTGAGGTCCGCCTTCAGCGTGCCCAGCGATATGTCCGGACCCGGATCCACGAGCAGCAGTCCCTGAGCAGTCTCCAGTATGGCGCACGCAATGAGCCGCACCACGCCCCGGTACCGCACATCGGCATACCAGGTTGACGATGCCAGTGGTTGCATGGTCACCTCTATTCTACGCTTTGATCGCCGCCAGGGGGCACTTCAACGAGGCCACTGCGAACGGTATCCGCCATCGATATGCGAGTGTGTGCATTCACGACGATGCGCCAGGTGCTGTCGGGCATAGCGCGCCAGAGCCGCAGGTATGTGCTGGAATGCAAGACCGTATCCGGAGCGGGCGGGCGCACGGTTTCCAGGCCGTAGGTGTACCCGAGATCGCCCCCAGCGGCAATCGCACCGGCAATGGGGACCCAGGTCATCATGCCTCGATAGGATTGGTACGCGTCCAGGGCTGCGCGCCGGCCCTGGACGGGGACGTGCGCTTCGCGCAGCTGAAGCACAGAGTCGGCCAAGGCGTTCGCAAAGGCTGACATGGGGCTCGCATCCACTGATGCTGCCGCAAGATCTCGATCCGCCTTCAGCATGGCGACCCGCGCAGCTTCCTGGTAGAGCTTTCTGCGCGCGCGGACCCAGCCTGCACCAGCCCGCGTCGTGAGCTCCGCGCGCAGGGCCGGCGGCGGATGCAGCGTGCGCATCACGGCTTCCACCCGCCAGGTGCTGTCCGGCTCCAAGCGCCAGACCAGAACCTGCCAGCGAGATGAATCCCGTACCGGTGCAGCATAGATGGTGTAACCAAAATCCCCACTGGCTGCGAGCTCCACGCGGTGCAACGCCCCCAGCGCGGCCGCGTCTTCGCACACCCAATCCGTGCGCGGTACCGGTGAAAATGCGAGGGCATCGGACCGTAGCCTTTGCTTTAGTGCCGCACATGCACCCACCGTGCGCGCGTCTTCCGCGAGTGCATGGGCCGCCGCAACGAGTGGATCTGCGGAAGTGGCTACGCGGAGTGGCTCCTGACACCCTGCGACCAGAAGAACCAGAATCAGCGGGCGCAGCAGCATCCGACCCCCGTCAGATAGCCCGGGATCCACCGAGCTGCATGGCCTGTACATCCCGCTCCGTCAGTATTGGAATATCCTCCTGGGCCGGAGGCATCAACGGGCGGTTGGCGCGCCATGTGTCATCCAGCTGCACAGAAACGCGGTCTTCATGAATCAGCACCGGACCGTTGTAGCGGGACTTCCGACCGGCATTCTCCAGGCGCAGTACGCCGCGCGGACATACCGTAGCGCACATGCCGCAACCGACGCAAGAAGCGCGGACTATGTTCTGGCCGCGCTGCGCGTACCAGCGCACATCGATGCCCATCTCGCAGTAGGTGGAACAGTTGCCGCAAGAGATGCACTGACCGCCATTGGTGGTGATCCGAAAACGCGAGAAGTACTTCTGCAAAAGCCCCAGCACCGCAGCCATTGGACATCCGAACCGGCACCATACGCGCGAGCCCATAATAGGATAGAACCCGACGCCAATGACACCGGCAAACACAAGCCCGATAAAGAAGCCATACCACTGCGACAACACGCCCGTCAGCGCACCCAGCAGACCGCCGCCCATGGCACTGTTGATCCATAGCAGCGCCGTTGTCAGTACGATAAACACCAGTACGGAGTGCACCATCCAGCGCTCAACCTTCCATGCGCCCAGGGACTTGTCGGACAGGTGCCTGAATGGATCGCCGGCGGTTTCGGCCAGGCCACCGCAGCCACATACCCACGAACAGTACCAGCGCTTGCCAAAGAAGTACGTCAGCACCGGCGTCGCTACGGCCGTGCCAACCACGCCCCAGAACACCATGAAAACACCTAGGCCGGAAGCGCTGGTGAAGTACGATATGCTGTTTGGCCAGATGTAGTCATACTTGAGCGGCCAGAAGTAGCTGAAGTAGTACTCCGGCTGGTTCAGCATCTTCAGGATGCCCGGGAGCAGGAAGGCGAACCCCAGCTGAAAAAACATCACGCTGCCGGTGCGCACGATCTGGTAGCGATTGCCGCGGTACTTGAGGATCATGCGCGCACCCATGATCAGGACAGCGACCGTATAGAAGAAGCCGTACAGGAACCACCGGTCTGCTGCCTCTCCACGAAGCATGTAGCTTAGCGAGTCGGTCATGCGCACCAGGTGCTCCAGGTTGTGCGGTGCCCAGTACAGAAGAACATAGAACCCTGTGAACACTATGCCGAGGAGCCAACCCGCCATGCCGCGCGCCGTGGCTGGCGTGAACCATACGTGGTTGTTGTCCACTCCGGCAGGGCGCTTAAGGTAGCCGCTGAAGAGCACTGCGCTACCTGCGGTGATGCAGCCCATGGTAAGCCACAGGCTCAGCGCATTTGCGCCTGCCCCGGCACCGAACATCACGCTGATCAGCGCAACGAGGCCGACCCCAATCAGCGCCAGTCCCAGCCGCTCCCGCGCACTGTAGCGGCTGCCTGGCGTCGTCAGCTGAAGACTGGGTGTACTATGCATGACTCATCTCGGATTGTTTGTACGCACGGATCAGCTGTTTGTACGGGCGCGGACCCAGCTCTTCATCAAAATGGGCACGCCGCAGCTGCTTCAATACAGTTTGCACCTTGGCCCGCTGGAGAATCCAACGCTCGCAAACATCCTGACGCAGGCGCGTACCCAGTGCATTGAAGCCGCGCACGACGCCGCCTTGGGCTGCGTAGTCGATGCGCAACAGCTTCCTGGCAGCCGGGTCCTGCCACAGTATGGTGCGCACACTCGCCGGCCGCCGCGCCTGGATGTCGCCATAGGTCTGGTACTCCACGGTGAAGAACTTTGCCGAGTTGAAGAACACGCCACGGTCGTAGGCCGTGCGCAAGCCGCAGATGGTACGGGCAACGGTCTTGCCATGGTTGCGGCCCGTGTACCAGAGCTGTTCCACGCGGCGACTGCCAATACCATCGCGGTTGAATTCGGCGCAGTCGCCAGCCGCATAGACATCAGCTGCACTCGTTTCGAAGTACTCGTTGACCACGACACCCCGGTTTGTTTCAATGCCGGACGCCTTCGCGAGATCAACGTTGGGACGCACGCCGACCGTCAGGCCCACAAACTGGCATGAAATTTCGTCCCCGCCCGTGGTGACGACCGCGCGGCATCGTCCCTGTTTGTCGGACTGAATGCTTCCAAGCTCTGTAGCCAGTCTCAGGTCAATGCCGTGGTCCCTTATCTCCTGGCCTATGAGGGTGGACTCCTCTTCCGGCAGCAGGTAGTCCATGTATCCCTTTTCGCGCACCAGGAATGTCACGGGGATATGCCGCGCGTGGAGCATCTCCGCCATCTCGATGCCGATCAGACCGCCGCCTACCACCACCGCACGGACGATGCCTTCGGTCCACCGTTCCATCGTCACCAGATCCGGAATGCCGTACAGTCCCTGTACGCCATCTAGGTCCTGGCCGGGCCAGCCGAACATGTTGGACTGGGAGCCTGTAGCAATCAGCAGCGCGTCGTATGCGATGGCCCGACTTCCGCCCATGATCACCCGTTTGCTGGCCGTATCTATCCGGGTGGCATAGCCGCGAACCAGGTCGATAGCGTTCTTTTCCCAGAAGTGGTCCTGGTACGGCTTGACCTCCTTGTAGCGCATATGGCCCATGTAGAGGTACATGAGCGCGGTCCGCGCGTAGAAGTGGTCCGTCTCAGCGGAGATAACCGTGATGCGAGCGCTGCTTAGCTTACGGATGAACCGGGCGGCGGTAATTCCGGCAATTCCGTTGCCAACGACGACGACGTGCTGCGGCATCATATGGATGCGATTAGTGGGACCTTGCCATACCAGACACCCATAAAAATGCGACTGCCTGGAGCAGCAAACAGAAAGGTACGTAACTACTGCCGCACGGCAATACGCGTCCAATGATCTACGGGATTGCCGGCAACACGAGCAGCGAGGATATCTGGGAGCCAGTGGCTTCGCTGGTGCACTGGCTGCGGACCCGCGGCCACCCATACCGCTTGCATGCGGATGTGGCCGCGGGTCTGCGCGCCCGGCGCATGCACCGGAACCTTGGGAATGAGTCGGATTCGAAGCCGGACATCATGCTGTCGTTTGGCGGCGACGGCACGCTTTTGCGCACGGCGCACCTTACTGGGCAAGCGGGTACGCCGATTCTAGGCATAAATCTGGGACGCGTCGGCTTCCTGGCAGAGGTGGGGGCAGCCGAGGTGCAGGAAGCCATCGAGCTCTTGGAGTCGGGCGCCTACGATATTGATCCACGACTGGCGCTATCGGTCTCCGCGGATATCCCCGCCCTGCCTATGCAGTGGGCGCTTAATGACGCGGTGCTGGCCCGCGCTGAATCGACCGGGCTCGTAGCCATCGAGGTCGTCGCGGATGGCATGACGCTGGACACCTACTGGGCTGATGGCATCATCGTGGCTACACCCACGGGTTCGACGGCTTATTCGCTGGCGGCGGGCGGCCCCATTGTGGTGCCGGGCAGCGATGCGCTTTTGGTCACGCCCATTGCCAGTCACCGGCTCACCGTGCGACCCGTCGTGCTTCCGGGTAGCACGGTTATAGATATACGGGTGGCAGAGACACGCCTGCCATGTATGCTGGCGGTGGATGGCGTAAGCCATACCATTGCCGCAGGCGCACCGATACGGATTCAGCGGGCACCCCATGCGATAAACCTGGTGCGCCTAGCGGGTCGGCATTATTTCCACACCTTGCGTTCGAAGCTGGCTTGGGGCGCAGGCCCACAGCAGCACACCTTATGACTCTGAGCCTGCGTGCAGGCTTTGCCGTGCTGATCATGGCCACTGGTGCGTGCAGCACCACCCGCAGCACGCTGCCATTCTCCGATGCGCCGCTGCTCAGCACGCAGGAGGTGATCCAGGAAGTCCAGGCCGGCATGTGGTCTTACCCTGCCACCGTGCAAATCGAGGCCGATCTGTCCGTGCGGTCACCTGCCTTTAACGGCACTGTGCGTGCCGATATCATGCATCGGCGCGGCGACACGCTTTATGCGTCGCTGTCCGTATCGGCGCTGCGCATCGAGGCTGGGCGGCTGTGGACTACCGCGGACAGCTTCTACTATCACGACCGGCTCGAGCGCCGCGTGATCTATGGCCCGGCCGCATTCATAGACCTGGTGATGCCCGGCCTTTTTGGCGGCAGCGCTGCGTACGAGCGACTCCTGGGGCTCCTCCGCCCAGACGCAGACGCGTCCTGGGACCTCGCCTTCAACGCGGCGCAGTACGAACTTACACGCGCAGATGCGCGGTTGCGCTTCACCATTGATCCCTCCTATTGGCGCGTCGTTCTGTACGAGGCACGCACGCCGGACGGCACCCTTCTGGAGGCGCTCCGATATGCGGATTTTTCATCCTCTGGCGGCCACATTCATCCCATGCGCGTGGTGCTGCAACGACCCGGCGACGGCATTTCTGTAGCGGCCTCATTCAGGTCCGTAACGTTTGATCCGGATAGGCTGGATTTCTCCCTGCGCCTGCCGGGCGACGTGCCCTGGGTGCGGGTCGAGGACCTCGCCCCTTCGCTCCGTTAGCCCGGCCGATTATTCGCCAAAAGGACGCTACGATGGCTCCGGCGTCGGGAGCCTTACCGGCATGCCGCAAAGCGCCCAAGGCACGTCTTCTGGTGCCGACACAGTAGCCCGCAGCAAACGGACCGACGAGTGGCCTGCATGACTGCTCAGCGGGGCCGGCAACACAATCTCGCCGCGTGCCTCCAGCCTCGAAAGCGCTTCTGCACAACCGTACAGCTGTGCACTGCCGCGACATCAGCAGCACGGAAATGCTCACACACCCGACGCGCTTTCGCCGTACGATTTGCCCAGACCCTTCTCGCTGAGCACCTCTTCCAGAGCAATCCGCGAGGAGGGTGCACTCAGCGTGCGCAAGAACTGGTTCTGCCGGAACCGCCGTGAGACTGCACAGCAGGATTTCGTCTGCTGATCGCGTTGGGCGAGCAGCGGCACAAGCCCGTCGGGTAATTCACAGGCGCTTGCCCAAGTCAAACCGGGCGATAGAGTATCTTTGTGCACGTACGCTTCTTACGAACACAACACAAAGAATTATGGCTCAGCAGTATGATGTCGTTGTGGTTGGCACCGGACCGGGCGGTTACGAAACAGCCATTCGCGCCACGCAGCTGGGCTTCAAGGTCGCGGTCATAGAGAAGAATAAGCTCGGCGGTGTGTGCCTTAATGTCGGCTGCATCCCCACCAAAGCCTTGCTGAAGAGTGCGGAGCTGATGGCGTATGCCAAGCGCCTCTCCGACTACGGCCTGGCAGGCTCAATCTCTGCGGACTTTCCCAAAGTCATAAAGCGCAGCCGCAGCGTTGCTGACAAGATGAACCGGGGCGTGCAGTTCCTCATGAAGAAGAACAAGATTAAGGTTATACGTGGACATGCCAGGGTGCTGCGCGACGGCATGATCAAGGTGGAGCCCTCGGTGAACATGGATGGCCAAACCGTTGGCCAGCGGCAAACAGTGGCAGCGAAGCATACGATCCTGGCCACGGGCGCACGCGCGAGAGAAATTCCGCCGCTGCCGGTGGATGACCAGCATATCATCGACTACCGGGGGGCCTTGCTGCAAAAAGTGCGACCCGACCGGCTGGTCGTGGTGGGCGCGGGCGCTATCGGCGTGGAATTTGCCTATTTCTACCACCACATGGGAAGCCAGGTGACGCTGGTGGAAATGGTGGATCGCATCGTACCGGTGGAGGACGCCGACGTGTCCAAAGAGCTTCAGCGCGCCTTTCGCAAGGCCGGCATCACCGTGATGACCAGCGCGTCCGTCAGCCAGGTGGACACCGGCGCGGCGCCGCTCCGCGTGACCATTAAGACCAAGCGTGGTACCAAGGTCATCGAGACCGACCAGGTCCTGTCCGCTGTGGGCATCACTGGCAACATCGAAAACCTGGGCCTGGAGCAGCTTAACGTCAAGACCGACCGTGGATTCATCGTCATCGACGAATACAGCAGAACGAACGTGCCAGGCATCTACGCCATAGGCGATGTGGCCGGGCCGCCTTGGCTGGCGCATAAAGCCAGCCACGAGGGTATCGTGTGCGTGGAAAAGATTGCGGGCAAGGATGTGCGGCCCCTCAACAAGCGTAACGTGCCCGGCTGCACCTACTGCCAGCCCCAGATTGCGTCCGTGGGCTATACCGAATCCCAGGCGCGCAAGGCGGGCTTTGCAGTCAAGGTGGGCAAATTCCCGTTCTCAGCCTCCGGCAAGGCATCCGCCGCAGGTCATGCCACGGGTTTTGTCAAGATGGTCTACGACGCCAAGTACGGCGAACTGCTCGGCTGCCACATCATCGGGCACGATGCTACGGAGCTCATTGCGGAAGCGGTCGTGGCACGGAAGCTGGAGACCACCCACCACGAGATTCTGGAGTCGATGCACCCGCATCCGACGCTCTCCGAAGGCGTGCTGGAAGCCACGCGGGCTGCCTTCAGCATGTCCATCAACACGTAGCTACCGGACGACAGACCCGTCCTCGCCATCCGCCGTGACGATGGACAAACGACCCTCGCGGTCCTCTGCCATCAGCAACATCCCCTGACTCAGAAGACCCCTCATCTTGCGGGGGGCTAGGTTGGCTACGGCGACGACGCGCCGCCCTACCAGAGAAGCCGCCTCGAAGTGCTGGGCCACACCCGCCAGAACCTGGCGCTTCTCATAACCCAGATCCACCTCTAGCCGCAAAAGCTTCTTCGACTTCTTTACGTGCTCTGCCGACAGCACGGTCCCCATACGCAAATCCAGCTGCGCAAAAGTGTCGTAATCCACGGTGTTCTTGGGATCCGCGTACGGCAACGCAGATACCACATCGCCGGGCTGCCCCGACAACTGGGCTATCTGCGCTTCTATGGCCGCATCCTCCACCTTGGTGAAAAGCAGCGAACGCCGCCCCAACGCGTGCCCTGCCTTCAGCAAAGCACTGCCCGCATCATTCCACTCGATCCAGGCATCCGCATGCCCAGCGGGCATGCTTGAGCGCACGCCCTCCAGGCGCAGCATTGCCCGGAGCTTCCTGGCCGTAAACGGCACCACAGGTTCTACCAATACGCTCAGGGCGGCACATATCTGTAGCGCCACATGGATGGTGTTTGCACAGGCTTGGCGATCGCTCTTGCGCGTCTTCCAAGGCTGGCAGTCGTTGAAGTACTTGTTGCCCAGGCGGGCCACATCCATGGCCATGCCTACGGCCTCCCGAAACCGGAATCGCTCATAAGCGGCGCCGATGCGCGCCGGAAAGGCCGCCAACCGATCCAGTGCATCCCGATCACGCACACTGGGGCTGCCAAGCGGCGGCACGGTGTTGCCGAATTCCTTTTCAGCAAACGTCAGCGCACGGTTGACAAAGTTCCCCAGGATGTCTGCAAGCTCCGAGTTGACACGCGCCTGAAACTCCTTCCAGCTGAAGTCGGCATCTTTGGATTCGGGCAGCGTCGCCGCCAGCGCATAGCGCAGAAAGTCCGGCGGGAACGCCTCCAGGTACTCATGGAGCCAAATGGCCCAGCCACGGCTGGTGGAGAGCTTCTTGCCTTCAATCGTCAGAAACTCGTTCGCGGGCACCTCTGAGGGCACAACATAGTCGCCATACCCCATCAGCATCGTCGGAAACATCAGCGTATGAAAGACGATGTTGTCCTTGCCGATAAAGTGTATGAGCTTCGACGCGGAGTCCTTCCAGTACCGTTCCCACAGCGACGGGTCTCCCTGGCGCGCCGCCCACTCGCGTGTGGCTGAGATGTACCCGATCGGCGCATCAAACCAAACATAGATGACCTTGCCATGGGCCTCCACACCCGCGGCTTCGGCCACATCCGGCGGCACCGGCACGCCCCACGGCACATCGCGCGTAATCGCCCGATCGCGCAACCCATCATTGAACCAGGCACCAATCTGGCCCAACACGTTGGGCTTCCATTCGGGGTGGGCGGCGATATACGCTTCCAGCCGCGCTTGCCAGTCGCCGAGCGGCAGGTACCAGTGCGTGGTTTCCTTGCGTTCGGGCACAGCATCCGACAGCATGCTGCGCGGATTTATGATCTCCGACGGGCTTAGTGAGGTGCCGCAATGCTCGCACTGATCGCCGTAAGCCTCTTCGTATCCGCACAACGGGCAGATCCCTTTGACGAAGCGATCTGCCAGGAATACGCCCGCCGCCGGATCGTAGAGCTGCGCATCGGTCTTGAGCACAAAGATATTGCGGCTGGCCAGACGCCGAAAAAAATCCTGGCTGGTGTCCGTATGCACCGGGCTCGAAGTGCGGCCGTAGTGGTCGAAGCTCATGCCGAAGGCGGCAAAGCTCCGCTTAATCAGCGGATGGTATCGGTCAATGATCGCCTGCGGTTCGGTGCCTTCGCCCAAGGCGCGCACCACGATCGCCACCCCATATTCATCCGACCCGCAAACGTAGACCACATCGCGTCCCATCAGGCGCTGGTAGCGGCAGTATAAGTCTGCCGGCAAATAGGCCCCGGCTAGATGTCCGATGTGTATCGGACCGTTTGCGTACGGCAGCGCAGAGGTGACCAGTATTCGCTTGAATTCCTTCTCGCGCACGCGCGCCGTTGTGTCAGTTTCTCAAGATTTTAACTTGTTTGAACCGCATGCCCGCGTCTCTGATCCGTTGTCTGGGGCATTCACCCGATCTTGACCCCGCACGCCTTTGCTATCTTTGGCGCAGAACAAGTTGCAGATGCTATGACTGATCCGGTTGAACGCATTGGTATGCGGCACCGCACGACGCGCGAGACCGATGTTTCGGTTCGCATCAATCTTGATGGCAACGGCCAGTACAGCAACGCCACCGGCATCGGCTTCTTCGACCATATGCTGGACCTGTTCGCCAAGCATGGCCGATTCGACCTGGAGGTAACCTGCAAGGGCGATCTGCACATAGACGAGCATCATAGCGTTGAGGACATCGGCATCACGCTGGGGCAGGCGTTGCACCAGGCGCTGGGAGACAAGCATTTTATCAACCGCTACGGGTCCGCATATGTACCGATGGACGAGTCGCTGGCGCGTACAGTCGTCGATCTGTCTGGACGCTTTGCGCTCTACTTTGACTGCACCTTCCAACGCGACAGAGTCGGCGACTTGCCAACCGAGCTCGTTCGGCACTTCTGGTACAGCTTCGCGGAGCACGCCACGTGCACGCTTCACATCAGCGTCTTGTACGGCACGAACGCACATCATCAGGTGGAAGCCATCTTCAAGTCGGCAGCCCGGGCTTTGCGCGCGGCGGTGCGCCGCGATCCGTCCGGCGCGCGCGTGCCTTCTACGAAGGGCGTGATCTGACCCGGCGGCCTTTTTTGGTCCCCTTACCTACCTCATGACCCTTTCATCGCAAGTCATCGCAGTAATCGGCGCTGGCAATATCGGGCGTGCCCTCATCGGCGGGCTTGTTCGCGGCAATCACATCCAGCCGCACCAAGTCAGGGCAACGCGCCGCCTAGCTTCGGCCGTTCAGCGACTTCAGCGCGACTTTCCAGGAATTCATTGCGGCACTGATAGCGTAGCCGCCGTGCGGGAGGCCTCCCTCGTCGTACTGGCGGTCAAGCCCATGAATGCCGCGGAGGTCCTAACGGAGATTGCCCCGCATGTGCGTCCCGACACGCTGATCGTTACTGTGGTCGCGGGCCTGACCACCGAAACGATTCTAAAGGCACTGGGAAACCTTATTGCGGTCGTGCGCGCGATGCCCAACACCCCGATGCTGGTGGACAAGGGGGCCACCGCGATTGCCAGAGGCACCCAAGCCAAGGCAGCGCACATGAACGTAGTGCGCCGGATGTTTGAGGCCGTAGGCAAGGTGGAAGAGGTGCCAGAGACGCTCATGGACGCGGTTACTGGCCTATCTGGAAGTGGTCCCGCTTATGTCTTCATGCTTATTGAGGCACTGACCGATGCAGGCGTCAAGCAGGGCCTTATGCGCTCCGTTGCCTTTCGCCTATCGACGCAGACGGTGCTCGGCGCGGCGACGCTGGTGGCGCAGACGGGAAAGCACCCCGCCATACTACGGGACGAGGTCACCACGCCCGGCGGTACTGCCATCGCCGCCATTGCCGAGCTCGAGTCGCACGGATTGCGCACGATGATAATCAATGCGGTTGCTACGGCCACACAGCGCTCCAAGGAGCTCAGTCGCGCGTAGCAACTGCCATGATTACGGTAATCGACTACGGGATCGGCAACCTTCGATCTATTGAGAAGGCTTTTGAGCATGTCGGGGCCTCGGTGCTCCGGACAGACCGACCACAGGATATTGCCCGTGCCGAGCGCCTCGTCCTGCCTGGTGTAGGTGCGTTCGGCGCATGTATTGGAGAGGTACGCCGGCAGGGGCTGGCCGGCCCCATACGGAGCGCGGTGGCGCGCGGCGCGCCCTTCCTGGGAGTCTGCGTCGGGATGCAGATGCTGTTTGATGTGGGACTGGAAGATGGAGAACATGCTGGACTCGGCATCCTTCCCGGGCGCGTGGAACGGTTCGAGTTTTCGAACGCGGTGCGCCTGAAGGTGCCGCAGATTGGCTGGAATCAGCTGAAGCTGGAGCATCCGTCCCCCCTTTTGGCACATGTAGGACCGACACCCTGGTGCTATTTTGTGCATTCATACCACGCAGCACCGGCGCATCAGCGAGACGTGATCGCGACTACATCGTACGGCATTACTTTCCCGTCCGTGGTAGGCCGCGGCAATGTGTTCGGCGTGCAGTTCCACCCGGAGAAAAGCCAGCGCAGCGGATTGCAAATCCTGAAAAACTTCGCCAGCCTGGCCTGAGGATGCTCCTGGTCATTCCTGCCATCGACCTGCGAGGCGGGCAGTGCGTGCGCCTGCACCAGGGGCGCTACGACCACGAAACTATATACGCCCGCAATGCGACTACTACAGCCCGCCGCTGGCAGCGCCAGCATGCTGCGTGGTTGCATGTAGTCGACCTCGATGCCGCCCGCGGCGGATCCAGGGATCGCGTCCACAACCGTGCGGAAATTGCGCGCATCTGCGAAGCACTGGACATCCCTGTGCAGGTGGGTGGCGGCATCCGTACCCTGGACGACATTCAGGCCGTACTGTCGCTGGGCGCCCGGCGCGTCATACTCGGCACCACGGCAGCACGCGATCCGGCCCTGATCACCGAGGCCATCCGGCGCTTCACGGCAGAACGAATTGTGGTCGGCATTGACGCAAAAGGCGGCGAAGTACGCGTGCAGGGTTGGACCGAAAGCAGCGGGCTGGATGCGATAGACCTCGCCTTGGACATGGAGCAGCGCGGCGTACGGCGCATTGTCTACACCGATATTGCCCGTGATGGCACGATGCAGGGACCGAATGTGGAGGCGTACCGCGCCCTGGGCAGCCGCCTGCATACGGCCTTTATCACAGCGTCCGGCGGCGTCGGCACATATCAGGACCTGATCGCCCTCAGCGGGCTGCACGCCTGGCGCGTAGACTCAGTGATTGTGGGCCGGGCACTCTACGAGCAGCGGTTTCCGTGCCAGAGTCTGTGGCAGGCGCACGCCGACGCGCATTCCTGACCGCGCCATGGCCCTCGCAAAGCGCATTATTCCTTGCCTCGATGTGGACCGGGGTCGTGTGGTGAAGGGGGTCAACTTCCTGGACCTGGTGGATGCGGGCGACCCGGTGGAGCAGGCACAGTTCTATGACGCGGAAGGTGCGGACGAGCTTGTGTTCCTCGATATCACGGCGACGCATGAAAAGCGCAGCATCATGCATGACGTAGTGCGCCAGACAGCGGACCAGGTCTTCATACCCCTGACCGTTGGTGGCGGGCTCCGCACCGTTGACGATATGCGCCGCATGCTGCATGCCGGAGCGGACAAGGTGGCCATCAATTCCGCGGCAATCAAAGACCCAACACTGATCACGGCGGGTGCCCGCGCTTTTGGATCGCAGTGCATGGTGATCGCCATTGATGCCAAACGCACAACGCGCGGGCATTGGGAGGTGTATGTGCGCGGCGGTCGCACGCCGACGGGCCTGGATGCTGTTGAATGGTCAAAGGAAGCGCAGAAGCGCGGCGCGGGGGAGATCCTTCTCACGTCCATGGACCGCGACGGCACCAAAGACGGGTACGACCTGGCGCTGCTCCGCGCGCTGAGTGATGTGCTGACCATCCCTGTCATCGCCTCAGGCGGTGCCGGCACTCTGGCCCACCTGCTGGACGCGCTCCTGATCGGGCGTGCCGATGCGGTGCTGGCAGCGTCAATATTTCATTTTCGAGAGTACACGATCGTACAGGCCAAGCGCTTCTTGCACAAAGAAGGGATCACGGTGCGCATGGATTAGCCGCAATAAGGGCCGCGGCTATGCGTTCTAACAGCTACACGCACCACGCTGCCTGCCATGCCTTCTTTCACCAAGCGTCGCATGCAACCCCTGCTGACGCGCGTCATGGCCGCTCTTGCACCCCGCGCAGTGCTATTGGTGCGTAAGGTGCAAGAACACGCGACGGCGCTACAGATGCGCCCCTCCTGAACACCTATCCCCAGCCATGACTATGCGTAGCCAACCGCCCCCTCCGTAGTCCAACTTGAGCCGGGCGTTAAGCTGAACTTCATAGTACTTTGCCCGGCGAGAGGGCCAATAAGGCGCTTGGATTTTGTGGAATTTGCGACGAGTGCCGCTGGCTGGCTGCGCTGTCGGCCCGCCTAGTGGTGGCTTACGCCGAGCAGCCTGAAG
>LXNJ01001185.1_pt1 | contig 15934 bp, 12 predicted proteins | sample 809081 | NCBI WGS metagenome assembly LXNJ01 (sample SAMN04870510, study PRJNA318959) | sponge metagenome | biome: sponge; feature: marine sponge reef; material: water | host: Petrosia ficiformis | place: Greece: Milos, Mediterranean Sea | collected 2013-05-29 | depth 5-7 m
CCTGCCTTCCAGTGAAACGATGCCGTTCAGCAGGGCGGCGACGCCCACCGCGCCTCCCGGTTCAACCACGAGTTTGGCCGTCCCGACCAGGTACTTTACCGCGTCGATCGCCTGCTTGTCGGATACCAGCACCATCTCGTCCACGTAGGCCATGACGTGTTCGAAGGTGAGCACGCCCGGGCGGGGCGCCACGAGTGAATCGCATACCGTGTCCGGTTCCGGTACCTCGCAGATTTCTTTCTTCAGAAAAGACTGGTATACGGCCTGAGAGCCCTCGGGCTGGACCCCGATCACCCGCACCGCCGGGTTCAGCGTCTTCACGGCCGTGGCGATACCGCCGATCAGGCCCCCGCTGCTCACGGGGACGATCACGGCGTCCAGGTCCGAAGCCTGCTCCATGATTTCGGCGCCAATGCTGCCGTGGCCCCGAATGACGTTCCCGTCTTCCCAGGTATTGATCGCGGTAATGCCCCGTTCCCTGCCCAGCCGGTCCAGCGTGTCCCACCTCGCCTGGTTATGGTTTTCGCACAACACCGCTTCGGCGCCGTAGTCCCGGGTGCGTTGGATCTTGTACGGCGAGGTCTTTTCCATCATAACGATGGCGGTCGGGATGCCCAGGAGCGTACCCATGAAGGCGAATGCCGTCGCGAAGTTTCCTGAGGAGGAAATCGCGGCGCCCTTCTTCTTCTGGTCCTCGGAAAGGCGGTTCAGGATGGTATAGGCCGCCCGCGTCTTGTATGATCCCGTCACCTGGAGGTTTTCCGTCTTCAACCAGACGTCCGCGCCGGTCTGATCGGAAATCGCACCTGATCGCAGGACGGGCGTGCAGACGATTTCCGGCGGAAGTTCCTTCCTGGCCTGTTCTATTTCTTCCAGTGTGACCAGCATGGCTACCCGGGTTAGATCCAAGCGATTACAATTGCGTTCGCATCCATTATGGCCGGTCGGGGGTCGACGAGAAGTGATCCGCCGCCGGACTGACCAGATTCCGAGACTCACTTCAATCTGTGCTCCGAAGCCACGCCGTCAAGCGATTTCAATTTCAACGGCGCGCAGGATTTCCTAAGTCGGATTGTCAAAGAAAAAACGGTTGCTGGACAACCCCGCCATGAATGTCTAAATTCCGCCCGCCGTGAAATGCGCGCGCATCGCTTGAAGGATTAGGCAAGGTGGATTGTAAGATATAAGATGGACGTGATCGTCAATATCAGTTGAAACTCAATGCGTCACCCGATGCTGGAGGATTAAATGTCATTTCGCGCGTCCGCCCTGATACCTGGCGGCCTGTTGTTTTTCTTCGCCGGAATTCTTCTGTCCGTTGGTATTGCCCGGGCCCAAGCTCCACAAGACGAGGCCAATCCGGAAAAGAGCATGCCGGAAACACTGGCTGCGATATCGGAAGAAACCGAACGGACATCGGACCCGCGACCTTTCAGCGTTCCTCTTCCCGTCTCGAACGCGCCCTTCGATTACCGCAGTCTCGATCCTGCCGATTATATGCTGGAGGCAAAGCGGGCGACTTCCACGATCGAGGTGGACGGCCATCTGGATGAGGCCGAATGGCAGCAGGCCGATGTCGCCGGCGATTTCTTCCAGCTTGAGCCGGTAGAAGGTGCTCCGGCAACTCATCCAACCGAAGTCCGGGTGCTTTATGACGACAAGAACCTGTACATAGGTTTTATCTGCTTCGACCCCAATCCGGAAAATATCATGGCCCCGGACATGCAACGGGACACCCGGATGAGTTTCTCCAACGATATGGTAACGGTCGTCATCGCGTCCCTCGACCACTACCGCGAAGCCTTCGAATTCCAGACCAATCCCAACGGCGCCCGTGCCGACTCCTTCGTCAGTTCCGAAGGCAATAACTCGGACCGTGACTGGAACGGTTTGTGGAATGCGGCAAGCCAGGTGTACGATTACGGTTGGTCGGCCGAATACGTGATTCCTTTCCACACGCTGCGGTTTCCCAAGCGCGAGAATCAGACCTGGGGTATAAACTTCGGACGCCGTATCCAGCGCAGCAGGGAGGAATCCTACTGGGTTCCCCTGAGCCTCAAGGACGGCGACCAGGCGCTGTATCGCTTCGGCAAGGGCGGCCGCCTGACGGCCCTGTCCGATATTACGCCGGGCGGCCGGATACAGGCGACCCCATTTACCGTGCTTGGCGCCCAGTCCTCCCGGATTACCGAATCGGCTCCGACGCCCGCCCGTCCTATTGCCGCGACGGCCCTCGACAACGGCATGCAGCGTAGCCTGGGCGGCGACCTTAAGGTCAGCGTCACGTCCGGGATGACGCTGAATGCCACGGTAAACCCCGATTTCGCCCAGGTGGAAGCGGACGACGAGGTCGTGAACCTCTCCCGCTTCGAATTTCAGTTTACCGAGAAGCGCCCCTTCTTCCTGGAGCGCAGTGATATCTTCACCCTCAACCAACGGCCACAGCGGCGCGGGCCGCAACGCCGCGGCGGCGACCTGACGCCTCAGCTTTTCTTCAGCCGGCGCGTCGGACGGCAGTTGCCGGACGGGCAGTCCGTCCCCATCGACCTCGGCATGCGCCTGACGGGCAAGATCGGACACACGACGATCGGATTTTTGAACGTTCAGACCCGGGAGACCGAATACGAGGACGACGGCGAGACGAAGACGGAACCGCTGACCAACTGGCAGGCCCTGCGCCTCGCGCGAGATTTAGGGTCCCGGTCGAGCGTGGGCATGATGGCCACTTTCAAGGAACCGAATCCCCGGTTCGACGACCGGATCGGAATGGCCATACCCCGATACGCGGAGTCGGACTACAACCGGGTGTTGGGTTTCGACCTGAACCTGGCGTCGCAGAGGACCAATCACCGGGGACAGATCACCTTCGCCAAAAGTTGGACCGATACGCTGAGCACCGGCAACCAGGACTGGACCTTTCGGATTATCGAGCGGTGGCAGAACCGATGGCTTATGTACGGGATTTCCTACCTGGACATCGGCGAGGATTTCATTGCCCAGTCCGGCCTGGTCCGGGACGAGGGCCTGCAGCGGGTGGGTGGCGGCCTGACGGCCAACACCTTTCTCCGGCGGTTCGGCATCCGGCGGATCAACGGGGGGTTCCGAAGCAATTACGTGACCCGGAAGAACACGGATTTTTCCGATGCCGATTCATGGTCCTTCCAGCCCAACATGTTCCTTGAACTGGAACGAGGACTGTGGATCTCCGCGTCATACGACATGTATTTCGATACGCTGAGCGAAACCACGCGCATCGCAGGCGTGCATTTCCCCGCGGGATCCTATTCGTTCAGACAGGGCAGTCTCTTTCTCTTCACCGACAGCGGCCGGAAGGTCTCCTATCGGGGCAGTTTCCGGTATGGCCGGTTCTACGGCGCCGACCTGCTCAGCCTGTCGAGCGAACTGTCCATAAAGCCGAATCCCCGATTCGCGCTGGAACCGGGCATTACCCGAAGCCAGGTAGACCGGGGCAATCGCCTCGGGCTGGAGGACGACGAATACGATCATCGCACGCAACTCATACCCAGTGTCCGGTTGAGTTACGCCTTCACGCCGAACCTGTCGTTCTCCTCCTTCATCCAGTTCAACGCGGACCGGCAGCGGGAGATCGACGAATACCACCTGAACACGGTTACGATGAATCTACTCCTCGCCTACCGCTCGCCCTTCGGCCACTCTTTCTTCCTGGCCTTCAACCAGTTTCGCGACGACGATCTGGATACTGATGGCACCTTCGGCGTGTATGAACGGACGCCCCTGCGCCTGCGGGACCAGCAGGTCGTCGCCAAGGTTTCCTACCTGTTGAACCTGTAGGCTGATTCCTTACGTGCGGGCACACATGAATTTGAACCTGCAAAAACCAATAGCTGTGGTGTCTGTGGTGTTCGCGATGACGGCCTGTCTGCTCCTTCTGACAGTGGACCGTGCCGATGCCCAGGAAAGAAGAACCGCAGGCTGGTATATTTCCGGTGGACTGGGCGGCAACCTGGTCTCCGGATTGGACCAGTCGGGCATGAACACGGAATCCACCTGCTACCCCACCAGCGCCTGTTTCGATTTGATTCTACGGGATATTCCCGGCTACCGGTGGCGCTATGACCCATCCACCGACCGGGGTATGTGTTTCGACGCCGCCGTCGGACGGGTGTTCGACCGTACCCGCCTCGAGGTCTCATTCGCGCATCGGAAGAATAAGGTCGACCAGGGCGCGCCGCTCGAGATAACTTACCTCGACGGCACGTCCACGGGAGCCAGCTCTTTCCTTGGCCTGGGACTGGTCCAGGCTGCCAGCACGAATTTCTTTGAAGACCTCGTGACTAGAACGGTCTCACTGAACGCCTACTACGATCTGCCCATCGGACCGCAAAGGATCACGCCCTACGTGGGCGTGGGAACCGGGGTCGCGTTCGTGGAACTGACCCGGATCTTCTTTGCCATCGAATACAGCGACCCCTCGGGAGAGGGTACGTTCTACGACCCTCCCCTGTCGTTCTACAACAGCAAGCAGGATACCAGGCTATCGGATACGGTCTTCGCGGGGCACGTATACGCGGGAGCCGACTACAGCCTGAACGACCGTACCGCAATCGGCCTGAAAGCGGCCTATTCGAGAGTGGATGACATCGAGCACACCGGAACGTATGAATATCATCCCTATCTCGAGACAGACCCCTCCTTTACAAACCAGAACACCTTCAGCGCCATGAACCACTGGTCCCTGACGTTGAACGTGCGCGTTCTGTTTGGTAGTTGACGCGGAACCGGCACGGCGTCGAGATCAACGGACACCAAGCAGCATTCCGCCGAACGTAAGCGTACTTTTTCCGCGTGCCCAAACGCTCGCTGAAACCGCATTGGACGCATGATCCTCGAAACGCTCAAAGCAGCCCTGGATAAATCGGTTGGCCGTAGACTCGCGCTTTTGGGCATCCCCGACGACGCCAACTCTACTTTCTTCCGTGGCGCAGCCGAAGCCCCTCCGAAGATCCGCGAGCAACTCTTCTCCGATGCCTTCAACATGTGGACGGAGACGGGCGTCGATCTCGGCGAGGACGTTTTCTTCGACGCGGGCGACCTGGACCTCGACGGGGTTCCCGATGCCTGGGCCGCGATCCAGGACGCGGTCGAAGCAGTGCTTGATCACGGGCTCCCGCCCATCTGCCTCGGCGGCGACCACGCCATTACCTATCCGGTCGTGAAAGGGTTCAGGCGCAAGTACGACGCGCTCAGCATCCTCCACTTCGACGCACACCCGGATCTCTACGACAAATTCGAGAACAACCCCCGCTCGCACGCCTCTCCCTTCGCACGGATTATGGAAAACAACCTGGCGGACCGGCTCGTGCAGGTGGGTATCCGCACGGCAAACGGCCATCAGCGGGAGCAGGCCGGACGGTTTGGGGTAGAGATGATCGAGATGCGGGAACTGACCGGGGATCTCAGGCTGGAATTCGACACGCCCGTATACGTTTCGGTAGACGTCGACGGACTGGACCCGGCGTACGCGCCGGGCGTTTCTCATCCCGAACCCGGCGGTCTTTCCCCGCGGCAGGTGATCGATGCGATTCAGCGTATGAACGGAAGGATCGTCGGGGCGGATATCGTCGAGGTCAATCCTCGGAGGGATTTCCACGATCTGACTGCGGTCGTCGCGGCAAAGATCCTGAAGGAAATTGCCGGTAAGATGCTGCTGCAGACTTAGGCGTCCGCAGCAGCCCTTTCATCCCGCCTTCAACCCGCGGATTCGACGAAGACCTGATGCGCGCCGCGGTCCTTGCCGGCATCCTGCGCATGCTGGTACGAGCGGTGCTCGGACGGTTTGCCGAGCGAGGTAAGGGCCAGCATCTTTTCCGCGGTCTTCGTGGCTACGTAGGGCCGCCGGATGTCCGTCGGGTTCGACTGGATGTGCTGCTTCCAGGCGCCCAGGTCCGTCTTCGCCTGGATCAGTCCCTTGATCATGCCCATGTCGTTCAGCATGGCCACGTCGTCCGCCGGGCCGAGCATGACGGCGCCACTTATGGTGGAGCCGTCCCAGATCAGCTTCCGGTAGACCGGGCGGTTGGCGTTGATGACCTCGGTCACTTCGCCGTCGCCGGACCAGTCGCCGAAACTGGCGCACTGCAGCCCGCACACGTCCAGGATATTCATCAGCAGGCTGCCGGGGTATTCCACATCCTGGCCGGCCATGTTGGCGCCGGCGATCCGGCCGTGGTCGACGGCGGTGGGCTGAATGGCGTGCACCGCCTGCCCGCCGGTGGAAAGGTCCGGACCCTCGGCCACGTCACCCGCGGCATACACATTGGCCACGTTGGTCTGGCACCGGTTGTTGATCAGGACACCCTCGTTGGTCTCGATGCCCGAACCTTCGAGAAAACCGGTATTGGCCTTGATCCCCGTGGCCACGATGACCACGTCCGCCCGGGTGGACGAACCGTCGGAAAGCTGCAGGGTCTTGACGCCGTCGTGCCCGTGATCGATGGCCTGCACGCTCACGCCGGTGTGGACTTCGACACCCTGGGACTCGAGCCAGGAGCCTACCAGGGAAGCACCCTGGGCGTCCAGCATGCGGGGCAGCACCTGTCCCTCCAGCTCGATCACCTTCAGCCGTGCGCCGCGCTTGTGCATGGCGTTGAGAATGATGAAACCGATGAACCCGGCCCCGATGAAGGCCACCTCGGCATCGCTCCCGAGGGCGCTCACGGTCTTTTCCGCGTCCGCCACGGTCCAGAGATTATGGACCCCGTCGCCATCCGCGCCGGGGATGTTCAGCTTCTGGGCGGACGACCCCGTGGCGATCAGCAGGTTGTCGAAGGGCACCATCGAACCGTCACTGAGCGTGACCATGTTCGCGTAGGGGTTCACCTCGGTGACGCTGGCCCCGAAGCGGGTCTTCACCCCCAGCCTGCTGAAGTAATCGCCGTCTCCGGTATTGACCTGTTCGACCGGGATATTCCCTGAAATGTAGTAGGGCAGGGCCATGCGGGAATAGGCCGGCTCATCGGAGATCAAGGTGATGGACGCGTCCGCGTCGAAACCGCGGATCGTTTCGATGGCATTCATCCCGCCCGGTCCGCCGCCTATAATCACGTGTTCTGTCGCCATAATCCACTCCTTCAGAGAAAGTACCGCAAAACGAAGTACGGGTCATCCGTGGTTTTGGTTCAACTCATCCATTGCGATCGATCTTGTTTATGCGTTCTCACGCGAGTCCAAGTTCCATCAGCTTTTCCGTGGTGGGCCGCCCGTCGGCCGTCCATCCCCGGGCCGCGTAGTAGTCCGGCAGCATGGCGTCGAGATCGACGGTCACCCCCGCGGAAGGACCTTCCTTATGGGCTTCTTCCATCAGTCTCCTGGGCAGCGTGTCATCGGCGGCGGTCAGTCCCGCCCTGAGATTCCACAGCCGCTCGATATTCCAGATCCGCTCGCCGATATGCACGAAGTCGTCCATGGTGTAGTCCACGCCGGTTGCCGAAGACAGCACGGGAATCAGGTCGTCCAGGGGAGCGCCCGTCGTGGTGAACATGCAGATGCCGGTGGCGTCGTGGGCCGTGGTCCGGTTCTGTTCCTCGGCCACCCAGACCGACTTCCCGTCGGTAGCGTGCGGGTCGTGCTCACCGGAAGTTTCGATGCCCGGGGTCCATGCCCTCAGGTGACAGGCGCCGCGGTTGCAGGTGGCGTAGGCCACGCCCATGCCCTGGAATCCGCGGGGATCATAGGCGGGGAACTCCTGTCCCTTGACGCCCATGAAGTACTCCGGATGCTCGAACTTCTCGGTCATCCGCCTGGAGCCTTCGGCCAGTTCGTCGCCGAAACCCTCCCGGAATCCCGTGGCTTCCGTCATGGCGACCAGGGCCTTGCCGTCCCCGAACCGGAGCGCCATGCCCGTCTGCTCATCGCTCAGCAGGCCCCCCTCGTACATTTCCATGGCCGCGGCCAGCGTGGCCCCCATGGAGATCGGGTCCATGCCCAGATCGTTGCACAGGTAGTTGGCCATGACGATGGCGTCCATGTCGTCCACGCCGCAGTCGGCCCCCAGCGACCAGAGGTTCTCGTACTCCGGTCCCTCCCCGGCGACCTTCCAGTTCCGGGGATGCATGTTGACCATGTACTTGTCGGCGTTGGGAGACACCTGGGTCACCCGGCCGCAGGCGATATTGCAGGCGAAGCACGCCTTGTTGGCGACCAGCCAGTTCTCCTTGATGCTCTCCCCGTTGATCGCCTCGGTGCCCTCGAACTGGCCAGCCGTGAAATTGCGGGTCGGCAGGCCGCCGAAGGCGTTGACCAGGTCGACCGTGGGCGCCGTGCCGAGTTCCGTCAGGCCCTGCCGGCCCGGACTTTCCGCCAGGTGCTCGTGGTAGGACCAGATGGCGGACATGTATTCCCGGGGCCGGGCGACCCGGACACCCCGGTTGCCGCGTACGGCGATGGCCTTGAGGTTCTTGGAACCCATGACCGCACCGACGCCGGAACGGCCCGCGGCCCGGTGCTTGTCGTTGACGATGCACGCGAACCGCACCAGGTTCTCGCCCGCCGGTCCGATGCCGGCCACCCGGAGTTCGGGCATGCCGGCCTCGTCGCGGATGGCGTCCTCGGTTTCCGAGACCACCTTGCCCCACACATTGGAGGCGTCGCGGATCTCGACGCGGTCATCGTCGACGAGCAGATAGCAGGGTGCGTCCGCCCGGCCTTCCACGATCACCAGGTCGTAGCCGGCGAACTTGAGCTCAGGACCCCAGTGGCCGCCTGAATTGGACGTCGTGATGGCTCCGGTGAGCGGCCCCTTGGTCACCACCATGTACCGGGAACCGCAGGAGGCGTTGGTGCCGGTCAGCGGTCCGGTGGCCATGATCAGCTTGTTGTCGGGACCGAGGGCGTCGACCGAGGGGTCCATCTCCTCGTAGAGGTACCGGGCGGCCAATCCGCGGCCGCCGATATATTCCTCGGCCCAGTCCAGCCTCAGGGGCTCTTTGGTCGCCTTGCCCCGCGACAGGTCCACCCGCAGGATATGGCCGGCCCACCCGTGTGTCATGAAGAAACTCCACTTCTCGGCTCAAGCCGTGTGATGACAGGGCCGCGCCCCGGCTCACCTTCGGCTCATGCCGGATCGGCCGCTAAGCCAGCCCCAGCGACGCCAGTTTCTCCTGAGTGGGTTCGCCTTCCGCGTTCCAGCCGCGGAGTTCGTAGTATTCCGGCAGCATCTCGCCGAGCCGGTTCACTTCGCCCTTGGTCGGACCGTCGGGAATCGGATCTTCCAGCAGCCGTTTCGGGAGGGTGTCGTCCTTGCCCGAGAAGCCGGCGCGCTGGTTCCACATGCGCTCGATGTTCCAGACGCGCTCCCCGACTTCCAGCAGTTCGGGTACCGTGTAGGAAATGCCGGTCACCGCCTCGATCTGCGGCTGCATTTCTTCCAGGCCCACGCCGAAGGTAAGGAACAGGCAGAGGCCCGAAGCGTCCACGGTACAGGTGGCGTCCTGGAAGATCTTGGTGATCTCCGCTTTGCCCTCGGTCACGGCCGGATCCATCTTTTCGGGGATGCCCAGGATTTCGGGAGCGACGGTGTAGCTCTTCAGGTGGCAGGCCCCGCGGTTCGAAGTCGCGTAACCCAGGCCCATGCCCTGGATCGCCCGGGCGTCGTAGGCCGGAAATTCCTGGCCGCGCACGCCCATGAAGTACTCCGGATGGTTGAACTTGGCGGTCATGCGCTTCGATCCCTCGGCGAGTTCGTCGCCGAAGCCTTCGCGGTAGGCCGCCTTCTCCGTCATGGCCACCAGCGCTTCGCTGTTCCCGAAGTTGAGCGGCATTTCAGTCTGCGCATCGCTTACCGCGCCGTTCTCGTACAGTTCCATTGCCGCGGCCAGCGTCGCGCCGAAGGAGATGGGATCCATCCCGAGTTCGTTACAGAGGGCATTGGCCTTGATGAGCGCGTCCAGGTCGTTGATCCCGCAGTCGGCGCCCATGGCCCAGGCGTTCTCGTACTCCGGTCCCTCGACCGCGATCTTCCAGTTGTGCGGCCGGGTGGTGACCGTGAACTTGTCCTGCGCCTCTCCCGGCAACTGGGACACCCTGCCGCAGGCAATCGTACAGCCGAAGCAGGCCTTGTTCGCCACCAGCCGCGTATCGGCCAGGGTCTCCCCGCTGATGTTGTCCGCGCCGTCGAGCTGGGAAATCTGGTGGTTGTTGGTCGGCAGCGCGCCGCTTTCGTTGATGATGTTGACGAGTACCGCGGTTCCGTACGCCGCCAGGCCTTCGCCCGTCACCGGGTGTTCGACCAGCTTGCTCTTCATCGCCCACATGGCCGACATGAACTTCTGCGGATCGGCGATGGGCACGCCGCCGTTTCCGCGCACGGCGATGGCCTTGAGGTTCTTCGAGCCCATGACCGCGCCTACCCCGGACCGTCCCGCTGCCCGGTGCCGGTCATTCACGATGGCGGCGAATCGTACCAGGTTCTCTCCGGCCGGCCCGATACAGGTCACGACCGTGTCGTGCTGGCCGGACTCCTCCCGGACGAGGTCGTCCGTCTCCCACACCGTCTTGCCCCACAGGTGCTCCGCGGAACAGATGCGGACCTCGTCGTCGCAGATGGAGATGTAGGACGGAACCGGCGCCCGGCCTTCCACGATCAGCATGTCGTAGCCGGCGAATTTCAGTTCCGGTCCCCAGTGGCCGCCTGAGTTGGACGTGGTAATAGCGTTCGTCAACGCTCCCTTGGTCACCACCATGTAGCGGGAACTCGTCGAAGCGTTGGTGCCGGTCATGGGACCGGTCGCGAAGATCATCTTGTTGTCCGGGCCCAGCGGGTCCGCCGCCGGGTCCATTTCTTCATAGAGGTACTTGGCCGCGAGGCCCCGCCCGCCAACGAAGGACTTGGCCCATTCCATGTTGAGCGGCTCTTTGGAGATCCGACCGGTAGTCAGATCTACCCGCAGTATCGTTCCTTTCCATCCGCCGTTGCTCATGCCGCGTTCCCTCCCTCGATGGATGCTACATAGGAAGCGTTGACCTTCTCGGCCCAGCCGCCGAGCCAGTCAGCGGATTCACTCTCGGTGTACTCGATCGCACCGGTGGGACAGGCGACCGCGCAGGCCGGATTGCCGTCGCACAGGTCGCACTTGAAGGCCTTCTGCGTGTCGGGATTGTAGAAGACCGTGCCGAAGGGACAGGCGATGGTGCACAACCCGCAACCCACGCAGTTCGCGTCTGCCACGACTTTGGCGCCGGTGTCCGCGTTGACACTGATAGCGTTCACGGGACAGGCCGTCATGCACCAGGCTTCGTCGCACTGGAAACAGGTGTACGGCGCGTAACTGGCCTGCTCATCGAATATGTTCACGCGGATAAGCGACCGGGATGGTTGAAACATACCGGTCTGCACCCAGGAACATGCCAGTTCGCACTGCATGCACCCGGTGCATTTTTCGGGGATTATACGGAGAGATTTAGCCATACCGACTCCCTTCTGTAACGATAAGCTGGGCTTGAAGGCGTTTCTTCCCAGAGTCCGGAAAACGATAACGATAGCCTGCTTGACGGGCATTCACCACAGGATTCCGCCCGTCATTGCGAAGCGCAGCGATGTGGTTCTTTATGATGGTTACCTAGAAACTACAGGGGTTACCAATCAGTATAATGACACGAAAATGGATTGGCAACAGCAAATCGCTCAATCGTTCAATTTACCGGCAAAGTCCGGACGAACCTTCTCAGGCGCCGGGCAACCGGTACGATACGCCCTTGCCTACCGCTTCGTCGACCGTTTCAGGTGAAATCAGAACCGTCGTGGAAACTTCCAGCGCACCCGCCGCCGCCACGTTGAGGGCGATCGCCGTCGCGGTCGCATCATCGGGAATCTCGGCGATGAGGATGAGATCGTCGTCCCCCATGGCGTAGTAAAACCCTTCCAGGGCGCCGCCCATGCCTTCGATCGTCTGCGTAAGGGCCGCGCGCCGCCCCGTTCCACCTTCCCTGAGCAGTCCCTGCAGGCCGGACTGCGTGTACTTGGTACGATACATGTACTTCGCCATGATACTCCTCCCACGCATGCTGGTGTATGACCCGTGTCGCGCCGCCACTAGGCGCAGTCTCCGGTTTATGACACATTTGCTTGTAAAATCAACAAGGCATAATAGCGTGCGGACTGTCAAGCGGATTTTGAAGTCAACGGCCGTCCTGGTCGGGGCGGACCCGCCGCGTGGAATTTTGTTGTCGATGTTTACTGACTTTTGACGACTAAATCGGAAAGTCGCCGATCAGGATAGGGACGCCCCTTCCTACGGGTAGAATTACATAATGAGTTGGGTTGGATTTCTACAGGTTGATTATCATGGAACGCAAAGACTGGATCATGATTGGCGGTTTCGTCACTACGATGGTGGTTGCCGTTGGATTGTTCTTTCAGGGTATGCAATCCATAAACAGCCGATTCGACTCCATTGACCGCCGATTTGACGCGGTTGACCGCCGATTCGAATCGATCGAGGATCGGATTCTTTCCATCGAAGAACATCTGCGCGCATCCAGAGATACCGCACAGATCGAATAGCCGGCGGATCACCATATCAGCGCACTTGCGCCGGTGAACCGCACGGGTCTATATTCATCGAAACGATTGCTGCGGTTCCACCATCCTGACCCGCGGTTACACTATCCTGACCGAGTTTAGTCTATGCCCCAGCCGTCTGATCCGCCGTCCGATCACCCGCACGAATCCAACCGACTTCACTGGGACGCATCGGCCGCTTGGTGGGCCGGACTCCGGGACCGGGACGGATGGTGGCGCCGCTGTCCGGCGGAACCCGAACTGGGATTCGCTGGCGGCGCCTTCGAGCTGATCGGCTCCTTCGTCGGCGATGTGGCAGGAAAGGAAGCCTGCGTCGTCGGCAGCGGGGACAACTACGCGGCCTTCGCCCTCGCCGGCATGAAGGCCCGGGTCACTTCCATAGACATCTCCGAGCGCCAACTGGAAACCGCTTCAGATCGGGCGAAACGACTGGACCTGGAGATCGACTTCGTGCAGGCCGACGCGATGGATCTGAAGCCGCTTGGCGACAAGAGGTTCGACCTGGTCTGCTCGACCAACGGTTTCTTCGTCTGGATCGCGGATCTGAAGACCGTCTTCCAAGAGGTATACCGCGTACTGAAACCGGGTGGCCATTACATCTTTTACGATGTCCATCCCTTTCAGAGGCCCTGGGCAGACAGGGCCGCATCGATCGAGGTGGAAAAAACCTACTGGCAAACCGGACCTATTCGAGACGAAAAAGACGGAACGTTCGAATTCAACTGGACCCTCGCCGACATCCTGAATCCGATGGCGGATGCGGGATTTGTCCTTCGGTGCGTCCTGGAACGTCCCGCCGGGGATGAGAATTACTGGGAGGGATCCTCATTTCTGCCGTGCAACGACAAACGGCTTCCGAACTGGAAGGAGAACCCCAGGGCCGCCCTGCCGGTATGGCTCTCGGCGGCGCTGCAACGACCGGAATAACGCGCCGAGGCGGGTCGGAATAGCGCGCGGCGGCCGGTCGGCGCATCTTGGCTGAGTGCGACCCGAAACCCATGGAAGGTCTATGGACGTGAACGCGGCCGCGAGTTATCGCGGCAAACCCGTCGGCCGGAGGATCCACGTCACCGGCAACAGCTGTTCCGGGAAGAGCACGCTCGGCGCCCGGCTTGCGGCTGCCTTTGACGTCCCCTTCGTCGAACTGGACGCCCTCAACTGGCAGCCCGGGTGGGTCAGCCTGGCCGATACGAATCCGGATGAACTGGAACATCGCATGGCGGAGGCTACCCATGGCGACGCGTGGGCAGTCTCCGGCTCCTACATGGGGTTTTCCCGGAAAGTCTTCTGGCCGCGCGTGGAGACGGTCGTCTGGCTGGACCTGCCGAGATACCGGCTGATCTGGCGCGTGCTGATTCGGAGCTGGAAACGCTGGCGGTCGAAGGAACTGCTCTGGGGAACGAACTATGAACGATTCTGGCCCAATCTCAAGGTATGGAACCGGGAAGACTCGCTGATCTGGTGGATCGTTACCCAGCAGCGGAGGAAGCGGCAGCGAATGGGCGCCCTGATGGAGGATCCGGTCTGGAGCCATATCACGTTCATCCGGCTCGGGTCCACGGCCGAGATCGATGCATTCGGGAGGGAACTGGGGCTTTCAGACGGCTGAATGGAACCCTTCGATCCTTTTCAAACGCCGATTTAGGTAGTACGGCTCTATCAGCGTACATATCCATCTGCTCCGCGCTTAACCTTTCAAACGCATACGCTTGCCTATTCAGATACGAGTAGAACAGAAGACGTATCAGGCTAATTCAAAATTAAATCTTGATTTAGCCTAATTTGATGTTTAACTTGCAGATTATGATTAAACGAGACCTTGCCGAGGAGTTGAAAAAGGCGGCACGGCGGTTCCCTTCAATCACGCTTACCGGACCACGGCAAAGTGGGAAGGCCACACTGTGTCGAGCGCTATTTCCCAGTCTGCCCTACGCGACCCTTGAAGCGACGGACGTACGCTCTTTTGCAAGGGATGATCCCCGGGGGTTCCTGGCTCAGTTCGCCGGAGGCGCGATCATCGACGAGGTGCAGCGCGTCCCCGACTTGCTGTCCTATTTGCAGGGCGTTATCGACGAAGAACCGGCGCCCGGCCGTTGGATCCTGACGGGTTCGCAGAACCTGTCTTTGCTCGAATCGGTCAGCCAATCTCTGGCCGGAAGGACCGCCATATACCATCTGCTTCCCTTGAGCCGATGTGAGATCCTGCGCTTTGACCGATATCCGGTCAGTCTCGAAGAGACGCTGTTCGCCGGGACGTACCCACGGGTTTTCGATCGCGGACTTGAACCGGCTGACTGGTTCAGGTCCTATGTCGCCACGTACGTCGAGCGTGACGTGCGCTCCATAAACAACGTAGGGGACCTGACGACGTTCCAACGATTCGTAGAGCTCTGCGCAGGGAGAACGGCGCAACTTGTCAACTATTCGTCACTGGCCAACGACTGCGGCATATCACAACCGACAGCCAAGGCGTGGCTCAGCATACTCGAGACCAGTTTTCTCGTTTTCCGACTGCCAGCATTTTACTCGAATCTGCGAAAGCGACTTGTGAAGATGCCCAAACTGCACTTCTACGATACGGGTCTCGTCTGCTGGCTGCTGGGAATACGCACGCCCGATCAACTGCGAAGCCACCCGTTGCGAGGTTCCGTCTTCGAAACCTGGGTTGTCTCGGAAATCAAGAAACACAGACTCAACCGCGGCGAGTCGCCGAGGCTTAGTTTCTATCGCGACCGCAATGGCGCCGAAGTCGATCTCATCATCGAACAACCTTCTCATCGAACACTCGTCGAGGCAAAGTCGGGCGAAACGGTATCCGCGAATCTGTTCGCCGAAGCGCAGAGGGTCCAGAAACATATCACCCGGCCAACCCGCCCGGATTCCATAGCCGTGGTCTACGGCGGCGATCAGTTCCAACATCGAACGCCGGGGTCGCTGGTACCCTGGAGCGGGCTTCACGAAGCGGATTTCTGGAGAACGGGGTCCTGATGCATCGGGTCGGTTTGCCGGGTCCCAATCCGGTGCTGTACCGCATCATGCACCTGGCGGTCTGCGTCGCCACCATGGTATCCGTACCTGACGTCGCCGCCCAGGAAGATACCGAGGACAACACCATGTTCTGGTCGACGACGCTGAAGATGATCCGTGCGAAGTTTCCCGGGGTCGCCCAGCTTTCCACCGACCGCCTGCAGGCGTGGCTGGGTGAATCGGAGCATGCGGAGCGCCCGCTGCTACTCGATGTCCGGGAGCGGAAAGAATACGAGGTCAGCCACCTGGAAGGCGCCGTTGCCGCCCCGTCCAGGCAGGAGGCGTTGGAAGCGCTGGAAGGCGTTCCCCCGGACCGGCCCATCGTGCTCTACTGTTCCGTGGGCTACC
>LXNJ01001186.1_pt1 | contig 15927 bp, 14 predicted proteins | sample 809081 | NCBI WGS metagenome assembly LXNJ01 (sample SAMN04870510, study PRJNA318959) | sponge metagenome | biome: sponge; feature: marine sponge reef; material: water | host: Petrosia ficiformis | place: Greece: Milos, Mediterranean Sea | collected 2013-05-29 | depth 5-7 m
CGGCCAGCAGATCCTGCGCGGAGGCGTCGATGCCTGCGAACTCGATATAGGCCTCGTCGAGCATGACGGTCGCACCGCCCTGCAAGAGCTCGGTGAGCAGCCTCGGCGGTACGAGGTCTCCGCTCGGGTTGTTGGGCGAGGTGAGGACGACGATGCTGTCCTGAGTGCGGTCGGTGACCGCTCGCAGCAGCTCGTCGCCTTGCAGGGCGAATCCGTCGCCGCGCGGTACGTCCACCAGCTCAAGCTGGTTGATGTCGGCCAGGAAGGGGTACATGCCGAAGGATGGCGAACAAATGATGACCCCGCCGCCCGGCGGCAACAGGGCGCGAAGCGTCAGATCGAGCAGTTCGTCCGCGCCCGCGCCGCCGACGATCATGGATCGATCGAGCCCGGTGTAACGCGACAGCGCGGCACGCAGCTCGGTCTGATTGGGATCGGGATAGATCGAGCCGAAGTGCGGATCGGCGAGCCCCTGCGCCAGGGCTTCCCTGACCGCAGGATGCATCCCGTGGGGATGTTCGTTCGCGTCGAGCTTGAGGCAGTCCTCGGGATCGAGGCCGGCCTGGCGGGCGCGCTCCGCCAACGGCACGACGGCTGCATAGCCGGGCAGTCGGCCGAGGTGTTGGCGAACCCGCGCAGGCTGGGAGGTCATCGATCGCGCCGTCGGCGTTCGAGCGAGCGGGCGTGGGCGTCGAGCTGTTCAGCATGAGCGATCAGCTCGGCGTCGGCCGAGATTTCATCGAGCAGCTCGTCGGTGACCTGCACGACGGTCGTGATCTTCATGAACTCGCCGACGTTGAGCGCCGAAGCGAAACGGGCCGAGCCGCCGGTCGGCATGACGTGCGACGGTCCCGCGACATAGTCGCCCAGAGCTTCAGGCGAGGCTTCGCCGACGAACAGACCGCCGGCGTTGCGCACGTCGCCGATGCGCTGGTGCGCGTCCTTGACGACCAGCGCCAGGTGTTCGGGCGCATAGTCGTTAGCGATTGCGAGCGCTTCCTCGAGATCGGGGACGTAGGCCAGGCCGCCGCGGTGGCGGACGGCGTTGAGGGCGATCTCGCGTCGAGGAAGATCGGCAGTCTGCTCCAGCAATTGGCCAACGACCGATGCAACCAAGGACTCGCTCGTCGCGATCAGGATTGGCGCTGCGAAGTTGTCGTGCTCGGCCTGGGCCAGGAGGTCGGCTGCGACGAGCTCGGGGTTGGCAGTGTGGTCGGCGACGATCAGGGTCTCGGTCGGCCCGTAGATGGCGTCGATGCCGACGACGCCGTACAGCCGTCGCTTGGCGGCAGTGACGAAGCGGTTGCCCGGTCCGAAGATCTTGTCGACTGCTCGAATGGATTCCGTGCCGTAAGCGAGCGCGGCAATCGCCTGCGCGCCGCCAACCTTGTAGACGGTCTCGACGCCGGCGATCTCGGCAGCGACCAGCTTGAGGGTGTTGACTTTGGCCGATCCGTCATCTCCCGGGACTGCGGGAGACGCGATCACGACCTCCGGCACTCCGGCGACCTGCGCTGGGATTGCGGTGTGCAGCACCGTGGACGGGTAGACGGCGGCGGTGCCGGGGACGTACAGACCGACGCGCGCCAGCGGTCGCACGAGTTGACCCAGGCCGCCGCTGGAGAAGGACTTGGCCGCATGGTCGAGTTGCATCTCGTGGTAGCGGCGGACACGGTCGGCGGCGTGCTGCAGGGCGGAGACCAGATCGGGCGAGACCTCGCTCCGCGCCTGAGCAAACTCCTCCTCGGTCACGACCAGGGAGTCGGGCGCCGCGCCGTCGATAGCTTCGGCAATCTGGCGGACGGCTGCATCGCCACCGCTGCGGACCTGATCAATGATCCGGCGCACCGCTTCCTCGAAGTCGGGCTCGTCGTCGAAGAGGCGCCGCAGGATTCGGCGTTCGATCTCGCTCAACTCGTCCTCGTCGGGGCGACGGCGGGAGAGGAGCTGTTCGCGCGCCGCGGCTGCGCCGCGCCAGATTGGGATCTCGATGTCGGTCGCGTTGACCATCAGTCGGCGCCCAGCCAATCGCGCAGAACTGTTGCGGTGCGCTCGGCGGTGGACTCGAAGAAGCCGTCGAGTGCGCTCTGCTCGACGCGGGAGAGCGTGTCGTCGAGCAACTCCGGGATGGTCTCCATGAACTCGCGCAACCCCGACTCGCTTTCGATCCCGGCGCTCTTGAGGTGGCGTGAGGCGATGAACGAGAAGCGTTCCCAGTCGGGCGGATGCTCGGTCATCGCGGCGGTCGTGTCTCGCCACTGGGTCAGCAGCGGGCGGTCGACGAAACCGGCATCGATCTCGATCGCAGAACCGAACAGCGCGCGGCGCATCTGTTGCATCTGTTCGTCGGACTCGCGCTCACGGCGGTCGAGTTCGTATTGCAGGACCCGGTCGAGCAGATTGGCATATGAGTTGCCGCCCAGCAGCGATCGCGAACCGAAGAAAGGCCGGTAGATCTGTAGGACGTATTCTTGGTCCATAATCACGTGCGAGAGATATCCGGCGACCCAGGAGATCGTGGCGGCAGTGAGATTCGAGGGCTCGCGGAACAGTCGGTGGGCGCCGAAGAAGTTCTCAACGCAGTCTTGGTGACCGTCGTCGTAGATGTCGAAGAAGTGCGTCCGCTCTCGATCCCAGCGAGTCAGAACGCGGATGTCAGGGGTCGTCGCCCCCAACAGATAGTCGCCGTTTCCGTCGTCCAACGACACATGCGAGGCCTCAACCCATTCGCCGGCGCGGACCGCGGCGATCATGTGGGTGACCAGGGGAGGCATGAACGGAGTGTATCCCGCCTGCCTATTCTTGAAGTATGAATCGGTTTGTGAAACGTCCGTTGCGGGTCCTTGCGTTGCTGATGTTGGGCCTGGGCATCGGCTCGGCGCTGCTGAGCGGCTGCGGCTCGGACAACCCTCCTGGCGCGCTACATGTTTCGAGCATGGCGCAAGAGATCGGGCCCGTCTCGGCCAACTTTGTCGACCGTGCGCTGGATCGCGCCGAGCGGCAGGACGCTGCCGCTTGGATCCTGATGATGGACACTCCCGGCGGTCTGATCTCGTCGACCGATGACATCGTCCAGCGAATCCTGGCGGCGGAGATTCCGGTGATCGTGTTCGTCAGTCCGGCCGGCGCGCGGGCGGCGTCGGCGGGCACATTCATCACCATGGCGGGGCACATCGCAGCGATGGCGCCGAACACGCAGATCGGCGCGGCGCACCCGATCGCAGGGGGCGGCGAGGATATCGACGGCGATTTGCGCGACAAGGTAACTAACGACGCGGCGGCCGACATCCGCGGGATCGCCAAGCATCGAGGCCGGAATGAGGAATGGGCGGAGCAAGCCGTCCGCAGTTCCGTTTCAATCACCGGCGACGAAGCGGTGGAACTCAACGTAGTTGACCTGGTTGCCGCCGATCTGGATGATCTGATTGCGCGAATCGACGGTCGGGTGATCCAGCTCGAGCCGGGTGGCGACAACCTCATTCTGGACATCGATGATGCGCCGATCGTGGAGACGAACTACAACTTCGCCGAATCGGTGCTCGACGTGATCGCCGACCCGAACATCGCCTTCCTCTTCACCTCGATTGGCAGTCTGCTGCTGCTGATCGAGGCGTTCTCCCCAGGGCTGGTTGGTCCGGGCGTGTTCGGCGTGATCATGTTGATCTTCGGCTTCTTCGCTCTCGGTCCGCTGGACACCAATCCGGCCGGGATCGCGCTACTCGTGTTGGCGATCATCTTGCTGATTGCCGAGGTGTTCGTGGCCGGATTTGGCTTCCTTGGGATAGGCGGGATTATTGCGCTCATTCTTGGAGGCCTGCTTCTGATTGGGGATGCCTCGGTCGATGCGGAAAAGGTCTCGATCTGGGCGCTGATCGTGGGCGCGGGGCTGATCGGGCTGGTTGTCTTTGGACTGGGCACGTTGATCGCGATGGATCGGCGGAGGGCAAAGTGGTCCTTCCAGGGACCTCGCGGGATCGTCGGCAAAGAGGGCCATGCCCACAACACACTGTCTCCGGATGGGACCGTGATGGTAGGTGCAGAGCTGTGGTCGGCGAGAGCAGCGGCTGACCTGGAGATTGCTGAAGGCGCGGCAATCAAGGTGATCGGGATGGAGGGGTTGACCGCGATCGTGGAATCAACTGATGTGTCTGAGGGCTCGGATGGCTGAATCGGACTTCGACCGATACATCGCCGACCTTGACCAAGCAGAGCGGGGCGTGGCGCTCAGGATCCGCGACGCGGTTCGCGAGGCGGTTGGCGACAATCCACGCATCTCAGAGACGACCAAGTGGAACTATCCGGCCTGGGTTCACGAGGGCAAACGCGGCAACATATGTAGCATCATGAGCGCGAACGGGTACGTCCGGCTGCAGTTCTTCCGAGGCGCAGAGCTGCCGGCCGCCCAGACGCGCCTGGAAGGCACGGGTCAGGGGATGCGACACTTGAAGGTGTGGTGTGATGCGCGGTTTCCGGAGGAGGAGGTTCGGGCGCTGGTGACAGATGCGGTTGAGTTGTACGCGGCTTCGAGCGCGTGAATCAGTACGAGTGAACCGCGCGTTTGGCGTTTCGGGGGCGCTGGGGGATTCTCGCGGCTCGGCCGGTCCGGTCTCTGAGATAGTAGAGGCGGGAACGGCGGACCCGGCCTCGGCGTGTGACTTCGACCTTCTCGATTCTCGGTGAGTGGTAGAGGAAGGTGCGCTCGACGCCGATGCCCTTGGTCACCCGGCGGACGGTGAAGTTGGACGATGAGCCCATCTTCTTGCGACGGATCACGACACCTTCGAAGACCTGTGTGCGTTCGCGGTCGCCCTCGACGATCACGGCATGGACGCGGACGGTGTCGCCGGGTTGAAATTCTTCAATATCCGGGTTGCGGTCGAGGCTCAGGAGATCGCTGCGGTCCATCGTCAACTCCGGAACGGGCGGTTGGGGTAGTAGCTCTCGATACATCTTACGCCTGCATTGCGCTTGCGTTCTAGCGGAATCAGGACTCAGATCAGCACTCAGGCGGTTGTCTCCGACACATCTTCACGTCCAGCCATCAAGTCGGGCCGGCGAGCGCGGGTTCGTTCGATCTGGCGCCCGCGGCGCCAGCGTTCCACGGCGCCATGATCGCCGCTCAAGAGGACATCGGGCACCCGCCAGCCGCGGAACTCTGGCGGCCGGGTGTACTGGGGATACTCGAGTAGGCCGTCGGCAAATGACTCTTCAATGGTCGATTCGGAAGAGCCGAGCGCGCCGGGTTGCAAGCGGACCACGGCGTCGACCACAACGGCCGCGGCCGGCTCACCGCCCGATAGGACGTAGTCGCCGATCGAGACTTCCTCGTCGACCAGATGCTCTCGGACGCGCTCGTCGACGCCTTCGTAGCGACCGCAGAGGATGATCAGCCGATCCTCGGATGCCAGCCCCTGCGCGAGGCGCTGGTCGAGTCGCTTGCCCTGTGGAGTGAGCAGAATGGTGCGTCCGGGGTTTCCTGCGACTCGTAGCGCCTCGACAGCCATGAACCATGGCTCGGGCTTCATCACCATGCCGGCGCCGCCGCCATACGGGTAGTCATCGACGGTGCGGTGTCTGTCGTTGGTGTAGTCGCGTAGGTCGTGGACATGGATATCAACGATCCCACGTTCGCGGGCACGCTTGATGATGCTGTGTTCGAACGCGCCCACAAGAAGCGGCGGGAAGATCGTGACGACATCAATCCTCATTCGCGTCCGAAGGCGGCGTTGGGATCCCAGCGCCGACTGCCGTTGCGGCTGCCGCCGTTTGACGATCCGGCGGCCTGTCGGTTGTGGAGGAAGGCCGGCGTAGCCAGCTCTTCAGGACTACGCGGCTCGACCGGCTGGAACGTCAGGTTTTCGAGGATATCCTGCCGCGTCGGCGGTTGGGCCGGCGTAGCGGGCTGCACGAACGAGGATTGCGATCCGGCGAGGCTCGGAGCGGGCTGAACGGTCGGAGACTGTGTCCGCTGGTCGAAGCCGGTCGCAATCAGGGTCATCTGAATGTCGCCGTCGAGATCTTCGTCGATCACGGTGCCCATGATGATCTCGGCATTGGGGTGGACCTTTTCGCGCACGAAGTCGGCCACCTGAGAGAGCTCGAGCATCCCGAGGTCACCGGAGGACGTGATGTTGTAAAGCACGCGGGTCGCTCCGTGGATGCTGTCCTCGAGCAGCGGCGAGTGAATCGCTTCTTCGACCGCGTCGAGCGCGCGGTTGTCGCCGGAACCATGACCGAGGGCCATTAGCGCGTGTCCCCCGCCGCCCATCACCTTCTTGACGTCGTTGAAGTCGAGGTTGATCTCACCCGGCACGGTAAGCACGTCGGAGATTCCGCGGACCGCCTGGCGAAGGATGTCGTCGGCGCGGTGGAATGCGTTCGTCACGGTCAGATCGCGATCGTTCTTGTCGACCAAGCGCTGGTTGGGGATCACGATGACCGTATCGGCGACTTCGTTGAGACGTTCGATCCCGTTGTGGGCCGACTTGGCCCGCGGGACGCCTTCAAACTCGAACGGTCTGGTGACGACGGCGATCGTCAGCGCGCCGGCCTGGCGGGCCATCTCGGCGACAATCGGAGCGGCGCCGGTTCCGGTGCCACCTCCCATGCCGGCGGTGATGAAGGCCATGTCGACGTCGGCAAAAACGTTACGAATCTCGTCGCGGCTGTTCTCAGCCGCTCGAGCGCCGCGCTCGGGGTCGCCGCCGACGCCTAGCCCGTCTGACTCCGCGTCGGCGATGCGAATGATCGTCTCAGCTTTGGAGTTGGAGAGCTGCTGGTTGTCCGTGTTGACTGCGACGAATTCGACACCGCGGATCTTATCGCTGATCATGCGGTTGACGGCGTTGCAACCGCCACCGCCAACTCCGACGACCGTGATCGGTGGAATGCCCTCTTGGCGGCTTCCGTGATTGCGTCGATTCATTGGCTCGGTCCTCTCTGTTATGTCCGCTACGTTTCGTTCAAAGTCGGTCCGGTCTGCAACCGCCGTCCGCACGTTGGACGGCCGGGTCGAAGGAATGTCATGCGTTGGGACTAAATGCCCTCGCCAGTCCGGCGACGCCAGCGGCGAGCGAGCTGAAAACAGAGCCAGTGCGTTCGGTCCGCTGGCGGAACGTGCGCGCCTGATTGGCGCTCATCGCGCCGCCCGAGTCCAGCATCCAATCCAGCATGCCGACCGCGCCGAGCGCGTCGGGATTGCGCAACCTGTCGGTGAGTCCGTAGATCTCCCCGATCACGCCGATGCGAGTCGGAACTTCCAAGCCCTTGCTGAAGAGCAAGTCGATCCCGCCTAAAGTCGCGCCGGTTCCGGTCAAGATGATCCCTCCGGCGATTGCATGCTGGAGTTGGTGCTCGGTAATGCGTCCGGCGATCATGCTGATCATTTCGCACACGCGAGCATGAATAATCTCCGCTACGAAGGCGGGAGCCACCCGACTCGAACCGCTCGATCCGTCATTGAACCCGCGCAACTCGATGTCGCGAGCGTCATGTGGCACCATCTGGGGAATCGCCTGACCATGAGATTGCATCACCATGGCGGCCTCCTCACTTGTGCAGTGGAGGCCAATTGAGAGATCTCGAACGATGTGAGACGCACCGATCGGCAAGGCCGATGTGTGCGAAATCGCGCCCTCCTCAAAGGCGGTCAGGCTGATCGTGCCGGCGTCGAGGCCGACGACGAGTGCGCCGACCTCCTTCTCGTCGCTGCGGACGGCGCGTTCGGCCGCAACCACAGGCTTGGCGGCGATCAGCTCAACATCGACGCCGGCGTTCTGCACGCAGTGCGTAGCGTTCTGGATCGCGCTCTGTGACGCTGTCACGAGGTGCATGGAGACGTCGAGACGTTGCCCGTGCTGACCTCGCGGATCAAAGGAGCGGCGGTCGGAATCGACGACGTAATAGCGCGGAATGGCGTGGAGCAGCGTGCTGACCGCGTTGATCGTTACGGCGCGGCCAGAGTCGATGGCGCGTATGAGATCGGAATCACGGATGGGCTCACCAAACGACGGCAGCGCGACAGCCCCGCGATTGTTGCTGCTTTGAAGATGCGCGCCGGAGACGGCGATACCAACTGAGAGAATCTGGCGGCCTGATGTTGCCTCGGCCTGGTCGAGTGAGTCGCGAATGGCGGAAGCGGCGCGTGAGACGTGCGAAATCTGTCCGGCTTCGACGCCGACCGATGGCGACTGCCCGACGCCGAGGACGTGCAGGTGCCCGTGCTGCTGCCGCTCGCCGACGACAGTCGTGATGACGGACGACCCGAGGTCGATGGCAACACTGGCGGTAGAGGTTGGCGGCATGATTGCTCCTGGGCTCGCTATCCGTGGGCCCTATTGTTCGCTGACACTTGCTGTGGTGTGAATCTGAACGCGAATGTCACGTCCGGCGTTCAGGCCGATTTCGACACGCGGCCTGAGACCGAAGCGAAGGTCGGCGAAGAGCAAGGGCTCGCCCCGTCGATGCGCCTCACGCTCCAGCTGATCCCAGACGGCGTATTTGTACTCGAAGCCGTCGGTGTCTCCAAAGATGACGCGTCCGTGCTCGGTAATCACGGCGAGACCGTCAGTCAGTGACCACTCGTAAGCAACCACGCTGGGAAGGGGCAAGGGCGCTCCGCGCGCATGCAGCTCGGCCACCATGTTGACAGCCTTGATGTCGACCTGCGCTCCCGCTTTGATAACCGGTAGGGCCGAGACTTGCCTCACAATTGGCCCGTGCCAGGCAGGCGCGGAACCTTCGAGGATCACTCCCTCGGAATCAATAGCCCACACTGTATTGTTCGCCCGCCACCGGCCCCAGGGCGTACGTTCCACTATGACAACATTTATGCCGTTCGGCCAGTCTCGACCGATTGCCACTTTCTTGATCATCGGTAAGGCCGCAATTCTCTGTCGCGCGGCCTCGAGATCGGCCAGCATGACGTGCTCACCCTTGAGCCCGGCTAGCTGTCTGACAGATGCGGGGGAGATGACGTTGGTTCCTTCAACGCTGACAGATTTCACTTCTAAGAGCGGCGAGTTGAGCAACGCCATCATCACTCCAAGCGCGGCGATCGAGAGAAAAGCGGCCGCGAGGATCAGTCGCGGCCAGCGAATACTGAACCTGGTCAGTGAGTACAAGCTGTCGCGTGAGGCCAGTCGACGGAACAGTTTCTGCTGCCTGGTCAGCGGGACGGGCTGGACGACCGGTTCGTCGGCCTTCTTGTTCTGCTCCATCTCAGGATCGCGCGTTCCTTGGCTCATCGATGAGCCTCACCTTGTCCAGGCTGGCGGGCTTGCCGCCTTCGGTGACGCTCAACGCCCAGCTCTACGAGTCGCTCGACCAGCTGTCCAAGGGGCAGTCCGTCGACTTCAAAGACGCGCGGATACATCGAGGCAGATGTGAATCCGGGAATGGTGTTCACTTCCCCCAGCCACACCTGCCCGTCGGCTCCAAGCAGAAAGTCGGCGCGAACCATGCCTTCGGTGCCGATCGCGCGCCAGGCCCGAAGCGCCATGTCCTGCAACCTGTCGGCGACGACAGGGTCGACCTCGGCCGGCGCGATCAGCTCGGTGTCGGGATCTTCATACTTTGCCGTGTAGTCGTAGAAGTCGCGCCTCGTGCGAATCTCTCCCAGGGCCGATACGATTGGCGCTCCCTGAGCTAGCCTTCCGAGCACTCCGCACTCGATCTCTCGCGGTGAGGACATCGCTTCTTCGATCAGCACCTCCGAGTCACACGCGAAGGCGGCTGTGTAGGCTTCGGTTGCCTCCTCGCGTGAGTCGACCTTGCTAATGCCGATGCTCGAGCCGCCGCGTGAGGGCTTAACGAAGTGTGGATATCCAAGTTCGGAGCCGCGGCGGATCACCATCTCGGGGTCTTCCTGCCACTCGCTGCAAGATGCGACGGTCCATGGCGCGACCGGAATCCCCACGTAGCTCATGATCTGCTTGCAGCGCGCCTTGTCCATGGCTATCGCCGATGCGGTGACTCCTGAGCCGACATAGGAGACGTCAAGCGTCTCGAGGAAGCCCTGAAGCGTACCGTCCTCGCCGGTTGGACCGTGAATCAAGGGAAAGACTGCATCGCACCGCAACAAGGCGGCGACCGTTGAGGTTGCGATTAGAGGGGCTTGGAGAGTCGACGGCTCAGGGATCTCTTCCGGAGCTCCCAGATCGATCGCGTTCAGAGTGAGGTCGGATTCCTCCAGCGTGAGCCACCGGCCTGATCGGGAGACGGCGAATGGGACGGTACGCCAGCGATCGGCGTCGACGGCCGCCATCACAGCCCGAGCTGAGCGGACCGAGATCGTGTGCTCGACGGAAGCACCGCCCAGAACGATGCCGAGGATTCGCCGCTCGCTAGTCAATCGGCGCCTCCTCACCGATGATCGCAATCTCCGGTTCGAGGCGGATTCCCGCGTGTTGCTCAACGGATTGCTGGATGTGCTCAATCAGCGCAAGGAAATCAACGGCTCGAGCACTACCGACATCGACATTGAGGATGTAGTTGGCGTGCAGGTCGGAGACCTGCGCCGCGCCAATACGAGTTCCCTTGAGGCCCGCATCGTCGATCAGTTGGCCGGCCGTTCTGGCATCGTCGGCCGGGTTCTTGAATGTCGAGCCGAGCGAAGGTCCAGTCGGTGCATTTGCTTTACGCAGAGATTCGACTCGATCGATCTCGGCGAGGCAGGCGTATACGTCGCCGGGTCGGAGTTGGAGGGTGAGCGACGCGGCGATATGTCCAGCCAGGTACCCGCTGCGGAGTGCGGAGTCGCGGTAGCGGAGGCCGAGTTCCCCGGCCGGATACTCGGCAGTCTCTCCGGTGGGAGCGATCGTCTTCACGGAGACCAGGACATCGGACAATTCGAAGCCGTAGGCGCCGGCGTTGGTCGGCAGACCGCCGCCGATGGCTCCGGGGATGCCCGCGGCCCATTCGAGTCCGGCCAGGCCGGCACGGGCGGTTGATCTGGCCAGCGCGGCGAAACGGGCGCCAGATTCGACCTCAATGCGAGCGTCGCCGACCTGCTTGCAACTCCTGGACTCGTTCTTAAGTACGACTCCACGAATCCCGCCGTCGCGGATGAGCACGTTCGAGCCGGCGCCGAGAACGGTCAGGGGTGTTCCCGCGCAGTGCGCGGCACTGACTGCGGCGATCAGTGACTCACTGTCGCGGACCGTGAGGAACCAGTCCGCCTCGCCGCCGACCTGTACGAAGGTGTGTCGGCTGAGCGGTTCGGTTCGACGAGCAGGCAACTCTTGCATCAGTGCTTGCAGCAGCTGTGATCTGGTCACGAAACACCACCGAGCCGAGAAAGGATGAGCGGTCCGGCCGCGTCGATATCGCCGGCGCCCATCGTGATGATCAAGTCGCCTGCTCGGGCGCTGTCTGCGGCGACCTGGGCACTCTGTCGGACCGAGCCTGCATACATAGCGTTCGGAGCGGCAATCTCGTCCGCCAGTTGTTCCGATGGCATCTCATCGCCGGTCACCGCGCGGGCGGCGTAGGTGTCGACGGTGTAGACAACGTCGGCGCCGGAAAAACAGGTGCGGAAACCGTCGATCAGGTAGGAAGTTCGGGTGTAGGTGTGGGGCTGGAAAAGGACGACGATGCGTCGCCAGGGCCAGCGCTGGCGCGCGGCCTCGATTGCCGACATCACCTCGGTTGGGTGGTGGGCGTAGTCGTCGAGGACGACGATGTCGTTGATTTCTCCGTGGAGCTGAAAGCGTCGGTTGACGCCGTTGAACGTATTCAGAGCTTCGACGGAGATAGCGAGATCGAATCCGGCAACGTCGAGGGCCGCTAGCGCAGTGGCCGCGTTCTGCAGTTGGTACTCGCCGGGCTGCCTCAAGCTTGCGCAGATGGTCCCCGAGGGCGTTGCCAGTTCGTACGCTTCGCCTCTGGATGCAATCCGATACTCCGCATCGGTGCGAGAGGAGCAAGTGACGACCCGCACGTCCGGTCGCGCCGACCCCAGGTTGGCCGCGATCTCGGAGGCAAGTGATGAGTCGATTCCGACGACCAATGTGCCATCAATCTTCAAGGTGCCCACAAACCTGAGAAATGCCTCTTCCAGGGCAGACTGCGATCCGTAGTAGTCGAGATGATCGGGTTCGCAGTTGGTGAGCACCGCGACAGACGGTGTGTAGTGATGGAATGCGCGACCGTACTCGTCGGCTTCGAGCACGAGCCAGGGATCGTTGCCTCGCTTGCCGTGGACGCAAAAGTCAGGCGCTTCCGCCCCGATGACGTAGCCGACATCACGGCCTGAAGCGCGCATGGCATGGGCAACCATCGCCGTGGTGGTGGTCTTGCCGTGTGAACCGCCGACGGCGATTACTTCGCGGGACGCGGCGATATCAGAGAGTAGCTCGGCTCGGGTCTGGACGGGGATGCCGAGTTCGGCCGCTCTGGCAATCTCGGGATGCGATTCCGGTACGGCTGTGGTTCGGACGACCTGGGTCGCGGTGGTGATGTGATGTTCGTTGTGGCCAATGACGATCCGAGCCCCGCGGTCGCGCAGTGGCTGGAGGATCGGTGCGTCGGTACGATCGCAACCGGAGACTGCCAGCCCGTCATCCAGCAAGATGTGCGCGAGGGCGGTCATGTGAACGCCGCCAATTCCGACGAAGTGAACGTTCTGCGTCATCGTTACGTCACTTTGCCACACCGACGATCACTTCGGCAATGCGGCGCGCGGCGTCGGTTCGACGCAGTCCGATCATCGCTTCGCGCATGGTTCGCAGGCGGGCCTGATCGGCGAACAGCGCGGTGGTGAGGTCGAAGAGCTCCTCGCGGACACGCTCGTCATCAATGACAACGGCGCCCCCGGCGTCGGCCAAGAGCTGGGCGTTGTATCGCTGATGTCCGCCCGCTTCACTGAGCGGCGCGAGCACCGCCGGCAGTGCGGCCGCCGGATACTCACCCATCACAGATGCGCCTGCTCGAGAGACGGCCAAGTCGCAGGCGGCCATCGCGAGCGGCATTTCCCCCGACATGTAGGGATACAGCCGGTAGCGAGACCGGAGTTTGGCGGGCAGCTGCTCACGCATTCTCGAAAGCCGTTCGAAGTCATTGGTTCCTGAGATGTGGATGAGTTGGGCTTGCGACAGCCATTGTTCCAGGTGGTCCGCGATTGATTCGTTGATCCGTTGCGCGCCTCGAACCGCACCGGTAACGAGCAGAGCAGGTCCGCCGTTGAGCTGGAAGTGGGCGCGGGCAAGCGGCTTGTCGAGGTTTTCGAAACCCGACCGCACCGGGTAGCCGGTGACGACGGCGAGGCCTTCGCGGTAGCGCTCCGTAGAGCGTTGATGGGTGACGCAGATCCTGGTCGCCAGCGGAGCCAGGCCGCGCAGAGTCCATCCGGGCTCGATATCGGGCTGGAGCAGGACGATCGGCCGCCGTGCCAGCCATGCGGCGATGCCGACCGGCGCTGAGACGTAGCCGCCGGTCAGGAAAACGACGTGAGGGCGGTAGCCCAGCATCAGCATCAGAGCGTCGAACACGCCGGTCGCGGCCGCGCCCAGCGAGATGAGCTTCGAGAACAGATTGCGTCCGCGCAGCGCGCGGGCCGCGACCGTCGTGTACGGCAAGTCTGCTTCAACTGCGAGTTCGGACTCGACCCCATCGGCGGTACCGGCGAAGCGAAACTCAACAGTGTCACCCTGCTCGGCAACCAGGCCGCGGAGGGCGTCGGCCACCGCGAAGGCGGGAAAGACGTGCCCTCCCGAGCCACCACCGGACAGCAGGACCCGAAACGCCCCCATCAGGTACCGTCTCCGCGACCGCTGTGGAACGGCGACAACCGCGGCTTCTTCGTATCACGCATCGGCGCGGCGTCTCTCGTCGGCGATGCGTCGCTAAGCGGCGGGTCGGCTGGTTCTGGAAACTTGCCGCGCCCGTGGCGGGAGATAGACACGAGGATGCCTGCGCCGGCCAATGAGGCGATCAGCGCAGAGGAGCCGAAACTGAGGAACGGCAGGGGGATGCCGGTGAGGACGATCGTGCGCATCACGCCGGCAACGTTGAAAAAGGCCTGCAATGCGAACCAGGCCACGATGCCGAAGGCGAGCAGAGTGCCGAACCGGTCCTCGGCCCGCATCCCAGCGCGAATCCCGCGATAGATCAGGATGCCGAACAGCGTCAGCACGATCATCGCGCCGAGCATGCCGGTCTCCTCCCCGATGATCGCGAACACCCCGTCGGTATGGGCCGAAGGGACGTAGAAGAACTTCTGCCGCGATGCGCCAAGTCCGACCCCCGTCAGTCCGCCTGAGCCGAGCGTCGAGACGAGGTTGATGATCTGGAATCCGGCTTCCTGGGCGACTTCTTCGGCGTTGAAGAACGTGCGAATCCGCTCCATGCCGTAGCCGGCGCCGACCACGATGGCAAAGAGCACCGCCGATCCGCCGACCACCAACATCACCATGTGACGTAGCGCTGCACCGGCGAGGAAGAACATCACCACGCCAGTACACGCAATCGCTGCGAATGTCCCGAGGTCTGGCTCGAGCATCAGTAGTCCGCCTATCACCCCGATGATCATGCAGAACGGAGCGAGTCCGAGCGGGATCCGCTTGATCTCGTCGCCCTTCGCCGCCAGCCAGGCGGCAACGTAGATGCAGATCGCGAGCTTGGCGAACTCTGAAGGTTGGAGCGCCGGTAACGATCCAATCTGAATCCAACGGGTCGCGCCGTTCTCTTCATGTCCGATACCGGGAATCAAGACTGCGGCGAGCAGGAGAAGTGAGATCCAGATAATCGGCGACGAGAGGCGCTGCCAGATGCGGTAATCGAGCCGGGCCAGCAAGAGGAATGCGCCAATTCCGATGCCGGCCCCGATCAGTTGGCGGACCGCGAAATGGCGCGTGTTGCCATGCAATTCTTGCGAGATGGCAAGCGAAGAGGAAAAGACGAAGATCAGACCGATGAACACTAACGCCATGACCACGCCAACCAAGACCCAGTCGGGAGGCGATCCCGGTCGTTGCAAGCGGTGAATGATGCGTCGGCCGACGGTCATTCCTTCCTCGGCTTGGAGGTCCCGGGTCGAACGCCAAACAGGGACTCGGACCTTGCCTAGGACGCCGGTCTCGGCGGATCGCGGGTCCGGCACGGCGGCTCGATCAATCGACATCTTCGCAGCCCCTTCCCTGCAGCCGCCTGCGGACCAAGTCGCGGAAGTGTTGTCCCCGCGCCTCAAAGTTTGGATAGGCGTCGAATGACGTTCCGCCCGGCGACATTAGAACGGTCTCGCCCCGACGCGCCGACTCGGCGGCGTGATCAAAGGCGGACTCGAACGCGCTTGCCCGCACAGGTTCGATACCTCGCTCGGATAGCCAACGGCTCCATGCCGGCGCGGCCTCGCCGAAGAGCACGACCTTGCGTACGTGGCTCTGGAGTTCAGGTTCCAGCGGATTGAGCGGAAGCTTCTTGTCGCGACCGCCCAGCATGAGGACGATCGGTCCTGAGATGGCGCGGAGGCCTGCCAGAGTGCGTTCAGGGGTTGTGGCGATCGAGTCGTTGATGAATCGAATGCCATCGACCTCGCCCACAAGCTCCAGTCGGTGCGGCACCCCGGTGAAGGTGCGAAGCACATCGGCCGCAATGTCGTCAGGAACGAGATCACCGACGACGGCGAGCGCGGCCAGGGCATTTCTCAGATTGTGTTCGCCCGGAACCAGCAGTTCATCGACCCTCATCAAGCGTGAGTCATCGCGCGCGATCTGCTCCCCATCGCTGAATGCCGTAGCAGCGCAAACTGATTGCGAAAGCCCAAACCAGCTTGCCGCTGCCGGCGTTCGAGTGATTGCGCGAGCGGCGCGGGGTTCGTCAAACGGCAGCACAACCCGATCCTGCGAAGTCTGAAACTCGACGATTCGGTATTTCAGTTCCTGGTACTCGCCCCAGCTGAACTGGTCGAGATGGTTGGGCGTGATGTTGGTG
>LXNJ01001187.1_pt1 | contig 15920 bp, 19 predicted proteins | sample 809081 | NCBI WGS metagenome assembly LXNJ01 (sample SAMN04870510, study PRJNA318959) | sponge metagenome | biome: sponge; feature: marine sponge reef; material: water | host: Petrosia ficiformis | place: Greece: Milos, Mediterranean Sea | collected 2013-05-29 | depth 5-7 m
TCCGCACCGACCGACGCGGCGCCCTCCGATCTCTGGGAGCGCTTCCACCGCGAGGTCGAGCACCCGCGCTACCCGGTCCGTTCGAGCGACCGCGTGGAGGCGATGGACAAGATTCGACGTCTCACGGCCGAACACATGGTGGTCGCCAAACGCGTCGCGCCGCACGTGCACTCGTTCATTGAGATCGACTTCAGCGCCATCGACCGGGTGCGCAAGGCGCGCAAGGCCGCATGGGCCGAGCGCGGAGCCAAGGTCAGCTACACGGCCTTCGTCGCGTGGGCGGTCGCCCGGCTTCTTCGCGACTTCCCCACGGTGAATTCGGCCGTTTCCGGCAACGAAGTCATCTTCCGCGGCAACGTCAACCTCGGCATGGCCGTGGACCTCAACCCCGGATTGATCGTCCCCGTCGTCCACGACGCCGACGACCTCAGCCTCGCCGGCATCGGGCGCAGGATGGTCGATCTCGCCGAGCGCGCGCGCGGGAGGACTCTCCTACCTTCGGAGATTCAGGGAGCCACCTTCACCATCACCAACCCCGGAGTCCTGGGCACGCTGGCGGGGCTCCCCGTGATACCGAAGGGCACCTCGGCGATTCTGGGCACCGGGGCCATCGAGAAGCGGGTCGTGGCGGTCGAGGATCCGGTGAGCGGAACCGACTCGATCGTCGTCCGCAAGCGCTCGATCTTCACCTTGGGCTATGACCACCGCATAGTGGACGGAGCCGATTCGGCCCGTTTCCTCTCGGCCCTCAAGGCCATGCTCGAGTCCTTCCCGGAAGACGTCTGAGCTGACGGAACGGCCTCCGCGTCCGCCCCTCCGCACCCGGCGTTTGGGGGCGGTACCCTATCCCGAAGCCGTCGTTCTCCAGGAGGAGCTGGTGGCCCGGAGGCGGGCAGGCGAGATCGCCGACACCCTCCTGCTTCTCGAGCACCCGCACGTAATCACACTCGGTTCGGGCGGGAATCCCGCGCATGTCCTCCTGGACGAAGGCGAGCGAAAGCGGCGTCGCATCGATCTCTACCGAGCATCCCGCGGGGGAGACGTGACTTACCACGGACCGGGGCAGCTCGTCGCCTACCCCATTCTCGACCTCAAGCCCGACCGCAAGGACCTGCACCGCTACCTCAGGGACCTGGAAGAGGCGCTGGTGCGCACGGCGGCCGCGTTCGGCGTAAACGCCCACGTCCGTCCCGGGCTGACGGGGGTCTGGACCGGGCGAGGGAAGCTCGCGGCCATCGGGGTGCGGGTTTCCTCGGGATGGATCACCTCGCACGGCGTCGCCCTCAACGTGTCGACCGACGCCTCCTACTTCGGCGCCATCATCCCTTGCGGGATCCCCGACGCCGTAGCGGTTTCGCTCGAGACGGAGCTAGGTCGCGAGGTCACCATGGAGAGCGTCCAGACCGCGTTCGCCGAGGAGTTCGCGGCGGTCTTCGGTCGCCGACTTCGGTGGGCGTAAGCCCGGTACGGGTCGCGCAGTCTGTTGCGCGTGGCCGGAAGAGTTGTCGACTATCGGTCATAGGAGAAACGTCTTTCGGGAGGGAGGAACTCTCGGTAGTCCAGGAAATTACCCTTCTCCCGCTCTCCATCGAGCCACTCGGGAAAGCCGGACTCGCACAGGCCTCCGGAAGAGCTCTGCTCGGCTGCGGCGCGGGTCGCGATCAGGTCGGCGTAGGTGTTCTCCGGATGCCCGTCGTGACCGCGTACCCACTGTACGCCGACGCGGCGCAGCGTCAGGATACTGTCGAGCTCGCGCCAGAGATCCAGGTTTTCGATAGGCCCCTTCTTGCGCCTCCAGCCCCGCCTTTTCCAGCCGGGCAACCAATCCTTCACTCCCTTGGCCAGATAGACGCTGTCGGTGATCAGGAGGGCGGGACGCGACCCACGCAGCGGACCCAGAGTCTCGATAGCCGACCGGAGCGCCATGCGGTTGTTGGTGGTATCGGGTTCCGAAATCCAGAGATCCCGTCGCTTCCACTCACCGTCGTGCCACGCCTCGACGAGTCCACCCGCGCCGCCCGGACGCGCTCGGTCCCTGAACTGGTTCCCCAGGCAGGATTCGTCGACGTGGATGTACACGGGCGATCCCGCCAAATGTCGCCTCCTTTGTCGAAGTCACTCATGGGCTTTGTCGAAGTCGCAACGGGGTGGAAGTTAGACCGACTTCCGCCGAACGGGCAAGCGAGGGCGCACCGGAACGCGAGGTTCCGGAGTCCGCGCTCGAAGTTAGCGCGCGATGTCCACCGAATTCCGGCCATATGGCGGCCGGCTCCGCGCGGCGCTAGATTGCCTAACCCCGCTCCTGAAGCCAGGTGGCGCCGTTCCGCCCTCTCTCCCACTCCCAACCCACGCCACCCGATGCCCGTCAGGAGCGACCGCTGGATTCGCCGGATGTGCGAAGAGACGAGGATGATCGAGCCCTTCGTTCCCCATCAGGTGCGCGAAGGTCAGATCTCGTACGGCCTGTCCTCCTTCGGATACGACGTTCGCGTGGCCTGCGAGTACAAGGTCTTCACCAACGTGCACAGCCACGTGGTCGATCCGAAGGACTTCAATCAGGGGTCGTTCGTGGACCTGGAAGGAGACCATTGCACCATCCCCCCCAACTCCTTCGCGCTGGCCCGAACAGAGGAGTACTTCCGCATCCCGCGCGACGTTCTCGTGATCTGCGTGGGAAAGTCCACCTACGCCCGCTGCGGTCTGATAGTGAACGTGACGCCGCTGGAACCCACGTGGGAAGGGCACCTCACGCTGGAGATCTCCAACACCACGCCCCTGCCCGCGAAGATTTACGGTGGCGAAGGGATCGCGCAGCTAGTATTCTTCGCAGGCGATGAAGAACCGGAGGTCGCCTATTCCGACCGACAAGGCAAGTATCAGAAACAGCGCGGCGTGACCCTGCCCAGGATGTAGGAGGAAAATCTGATCAGAGCGGATATCGTCGACGAGGTCAAGCGCCTGATGGGACCGGTGCTTTCCCGCAGGGAGAGCTCCGAGATCGTCCAGGCCTGTCTCTTTTCGATCAAGCGGGCGCTCGCCTCTGGAGAACGGGTCGAGCTCAGGGGGTTCGGCGTGTTCGAGGTGGTGGATCGAAAACCGCGAACGGGGCGCAACCCGAATACCGGAGAGAAGGTGCCGGTGCCCGCCACGAAGGTCGTCCGGTTCAGGCCTTCGAAGGACATGCGCGCCCTCGTCAAGGAGCTCGCGTCCGAGGAACAGTGACGGCGACTCGGACAGACCGGTCCGGATCGGCCTAACGAAAAGCGGGCCTCGGCAGTCTGGATATCAGTGAAAGACCTTCCAAGGCCGGGAGTCGATCCGACCGACGACGATCTCGTCCGAGAGAGCCGCGCAGGAAACGGATCGGCGTTCGGACTGCTAGTGGAGAGACACCATGGCGCCGCCTTCTCGCTCGCCGTATCCATCCTTCGCGACCATCACCGGGCCGAGGACGCCGTCCAGGACGCCTTCGTCAGGGCCTGGGGAGCGATTTCCAGATTCCGAGGCAGCTCTACCTTTCGCACCTGGCTCCTCGTCATCGTGGCCAACACCGCCCGGGCCGAACTGGGCAAGGTCAAAGCGAAACGGGAGATCGCGATGGACGTCATCGAATCGACGCCGAGCTCCGAACCCGACCCGGAACGGCAGGCCGTGGTGAGTAGCGAAGCGGCGAAGGCCAGGACCTTCCTCGCCGCCCTTCCCGAAAAACAAAGAATCGCGGTGACTCTTCGCGTCGAGACCGGACTTAGCTTCCGTGAGATCGGAAAGATCGCGGGCTCGAGCGAGGGGTCGGCCCGCGTGAACTACTTCTACGGCATTCGCAAGCTTCGTGAAGCCATGGCGGAGAGTTAGCGGCCCGTGGACAAAGCCTCCCATTCGCCTCAGGATGCCAAGTGAACATAGGAAAGCTCGTCGGAAAGGAGGGAAATCCATGAATACGAGCCTCGAAACCCGTGCGTCATGCGAGAGCGTTCGCCTTCTGATCCCCGACGCGGTGGCGGGACGCGGAAGTGACGATCTCGTGGTCGCCCACGTCGGGGGATGCGCGGACTGCCGTGCCGAGATGGAGCTCGTGGAACACCTCTGGCGGAGCCGCCCGCCGGCCCCCAAGGAACTCGCCGACTCCACGAGAGCCGCGCTCGCCGACCTGATGTCGACGGGGGAAGCCGGAAGCGAGGCCGACTCCCGCGTCATCCGTCGGCCGGTCGCCACCCGCCCGCACCGCAGCGGGCGATCGAGCGGTCGTCCAGGCCGCAGGTTATCCGTGACGTCGTGGAAAGCGGCCGCAGCGATCGCCGCGCTCGCGCTCGGCATCGGCTACCTCGGCAACGTTCTCGACGCCGGAGAGCTGCCGTCCTACGCCTTCGAGCTTCCCGACGAGCTCTCCATCTGGATGGCGGCGGACGGGATGATAGCGGGCGAACCCGCGTTCGTTTCCCTCTCCGAGGAGGATATCGAAGTGATCATCGAAGAGCTCGACATCCTGCTTGACGGGGAGGGCGAGTGACCAGGGCGAGGCTGGTTCCGGTCCCGGTCGCCGCCAGGCTGGCTCTTCTACTGCTCCTCCCGGCTCTCGGTCTGCCGGCCGAGGTCGAGGCGCAACGCCGGCCGACGCGAGGCGGTCCGCCGACCGAGATGTCGCGCATGGAGAAGGCGCTCCGAGCCCGGTTCGCGGAGCGGGTCAGGCGGGAGCTCGGTCTCTCGGACGCCCAACACGAAGAGCTGGAGGAAGTGGCTCGCGAGTACTGGTCGGCGCGCGCCGAGCTGGCGGAGCATATCCGGGAGAGTCGCGCACGGACGGAAGAGCAGGCCGTCGATCTCGAGGCGGACGAGGCGCTGACCCTTCTTGAAGAGCTAATCGGCCTGCGCATGGAGGAGATCGAGCTGATGAGGGCCGAACAGGAAAGGCTCCTCGAATTTCTGACACCGGTGCAGGTGCTGCGCCTGATGGTCCTCAGAGAAGAGCTCGGCGCCAGGATTCGCAGACTCGGAAGGCGAGAACCCGGAGAATCGCCTCGGACCGGAGAGTCGCACGAGCTGCCTGCGGGAATCGGTCGGCGCCCCGCGCATCGACCGACGCAGTCCGACCGGAGCGGCGCTCGTACCGACCTTCCGATTGACGAAGCGGGCCGCTTAGGACAGGTTTAGGGCGCGACCTCTCCTTCATCGCGATCCCCTCGGCGTCCGGCCACCATGAAGCTTCACGTCAACACCCTCTTCTTCGCCGCCTACCGGGACCTCCTCGGTACCGAAAAGCTGGAAGTAGGATTGGAGGAAGGCGCGACCGTCGCCGATCTGGTCGCGTCGCTGCGGGGTAGGGGAAAGCCCTACAGCGCCCTCCCCTCTCGTCCCGCCGTCGCCGTGAACCTCGCTTACGCCGCTCCGGGTCAAGCGCTCGCGGACGGCGACGAGGTCGCATTCATTCCTCCAGTTGCCGGAGGATGACGCTCGCCGCCGGCCGGACCGCCTCAGAGGCGTCCTCCTTCGCCGAGGTCACCGACCTTCCCCTGGATCCCTCAGCGCTCCTCTCCCAGGTCGGATCGGACACCGACGGCGCCCGGATCCTTTTTGTGGGTGTGGTCCGAAACCACGCGGACGGACGGTCCGTCGACGGCGTGACCTACGAGGCCTACCGCGACATGGCGGAGCGCGTGCTACACGAGATCGTCTCCGAAACCGCTCGTGAGCTCGGTCGCGGTTGCGTCGCCGCGCAGCACAGGACCGGATCGCTTCGCGTAGGCGAGGCCAGCGTCGCCATCGCGGTCTCGTCTCCGCATCGGGCCGAGGCCTACCGTGCCTCCCGTCGAGTGATCGAAGAGATCAAGATCCGTCTGCCGATGTGGAAGCACGAGAGCTACGTGGACGGCTCCCGGGAGTGGGTGAGGGGCGAGCGGCCCGAAGCTCCGTCCTCCGCAGACGAGGTCGGCCCGTGAAGGATCGTTTCGGACGTCGCGTCGAATATCTCAGGATATCGGTCACCGACAAGTGCAACCTGCGCTGCGTCTACTGTATGCCCGAAGAGGGCCTGCCCTGGCTCAAGCGCGACGAGATACTCAGCTACGAGGAGATCTTCGAGATCGCCCGCGTCATGGCCGGCATGGGGCTTCGCCGTCTGCGGATCACCGGCGGAGAACCTCTGGTGCGCCGCGACCTGCCTCGCCTCGTCGCCGCACTCCGCCGAATTCCGGAGATCGACGACATCTCGCTCTCCACGAACGCGGTGTTGCTCGCGGACGTCGCCGACGAGCTGCGGAGCTCCGGCGTCCAGCGAGTCAACATTTCTCTCGACTCGCTTCGTCCCGAACGCGTGGACGCGATATCGCGACGGACCGGCTCCTGGCGGAAGATCATGAACGGGCTGAGGGCGGCGGAGGAGGTCGGCTTCAGCCCGATCAAGATCAACGTCGTGCTCATCAAAGGTCGGAACGACGACGAAATCGAGGACTTCGCCGAGATCACGCGGGAACGCCCCTGGCACGTCCGCTTCATCGAACTCATGCCCACTGGCGCCAACCTCGATCTGAGCGCCAACTCGTACGTCTCCTGCCGCGAGGCTCTGCGACGGGTGAGGGCGTTGGGCGAGATCGAACCCTCACCCGGTCCCAAGGGTAACGGTCCGGCCACCTACTTCCGCTTCCCCCGCGCACCGGGATCGGTCGGGGTCATCACCCCGATGAGCCACAACTACTGCGACCGCTGCAACCGCATGAGGCTCACCGCAGCGGGTCAGCTCCGCCCCTGCCTCTTCGGAGAGATCGAGACCAATCTGCGCGATCCGCTCCGGGCGGGGGAGGACATTCGACCCCTGATCGAGGACACCCTGCGCATCAAGCCCGAGCGCCACTACCTGACGCAGGGCAGCGCGGTCGGTTCGGGAGGGCTGGTGGCTCTCTCGCAGACCGGCGGATAATCCACTCCAACCCATCCGAACCCGCCAAATGGCAAGCAAGATTTCCGTAGTCGGCGCCGGCCACGTCGGCGCCACTTGCTCCCAGCTCATCGCTCTCAAGGAGCTGGCCCGCGAGGTGATCCTCATCGACATCGCCGACGGCATCCCGCAGGGCAAGGGGCTGGATCAGTGGGAGAGCGCTCCCGTCGAAGGCTTCGACACCCGAGTGACGGGTGCCAACGACTACTCGCTCGCCGCCGATTCCGAGGTCTTCGTGGTCACCGCCGGCATCGCCCGCAAGCCGGGCATGAGCCGGGACGACCTCCTCAGGACCAATGCGGGCGTTATCCGCTCGGTCACCTCGGAAATCCGCCGCGTCGCGCCCGAGTCCGTCATCGTGATGGTCACGAATCCGCTCGACGTCATGGCGCAGGTGGCGCTGGAAACCAGCGGCTTCCCCCGCGAGCGGGTGATCGGAATGGCCGGCGTGCTGGACACGGCGCGGTTCCGCTCCTTCATAGCTCTCGAACTCGACGTCTCGGTCGAAGACATCCAGGCGCTGGTGCTGGGAGGGCACGGCGACACGATGGTGCCGCTGGCCAGCTCGGTCTCGGTCGGCGGCGTTCCCCTTGCCCAACTGATGGACGCCGACACCATCGCCAGGCTGGTCGAACGCACGCGCAAGGGAGGCGGCGAGATCGTAGCCCACCTCAAGACCGGGAGCGCCTACTACGCGCCCGCGGCCGCGGCCGTGCAGATGGTGGAAGCCGTCGTGCGCGACAAGAAGCGGCTGCTGCCGTGCGCCGCCTGGCTCGAGGGCGAATACGGCATGGAAGGTCTCTACCTCGGCGTGCCCTGCATTCTGGGGGAGGGCGGGCTCCGGCGGGTCGTCGAAGCGAAGCTGACTGCGGAGGAGCGCGCGGCTCTCGCCGAGAGCGCGGAGCACGTCAGGGCGACGGTGGCGGCCCTGCGCCGCACCGAGGACGCCGAGTAAAGTGTCTACGCCCGCCTACCTCCTGCTGGAGGACGGGCGTCGCTTCGACGGACGAGCCCTCGGGGCGCTGGAAGCCTCGGAAAACGGGACGGAGGCGGTTCGCATCGCTCCCGGCGAGGTCATCTTCAACACCTGCATGACCGGATACCAGGAGGTGCTGACCGACCCTTCCTACACCGGCCAGCTCGTGGTCATGACCTACCCGCTGATCGGCAACTACGGCGTGAACGGCGATGACGCGGAGTCGAGTCGCGCCGCAGTCTCCGGTCTCATCGTTCGGGAGAGCTCCCGCCTCGCCTCGAACTGGCGCTCCCAGCGGACTCTCGACTCGTACCTGAAGGACGAGGGGGTCGCGGGGCTGACCGACGTCGACACCCGCGCGCTCACCCTCCACATCCGCTCGCGAGGGGCCATGCGCGGAGCCATCGCTTCGGCTTCGGTTCCCGAGCACGAGGCCATGGCGCACGTTCTCGCCACGCCGGTCATGGAGGGGCTCGACCTAGCCTGCGGGGTCTCCACCGAAGAGCCTTACCGCATGGCGCCCGACGCGGAAGCCTCGTATCGGGTCGTCGCCCTCGACTACGGAATGAAGCTCAACTCGGCACGGCTCCTCGTCGAACGGGACTGTTCGGTGTCGGTGGTGCCGGCCCGGAGCGGCGTCGAAGAGATACTTGAGATGGAACCCGACGGCGTGTTCTGCTCGAACGGCCCCGGCGACCCGGCGGCGGTGGAGGGTGCGGGCGAGACGATCCGCGCTCTCATCGAGCATGGAACGCCCACCCTGGGAATCTGCTTGGGCCACCAGTTGATCTGTTCGGCCTTCGGCGCCTCGACGTTCAAGATGCCGTTCGGCCACCACGGAGGAAACCATCCGGTGCGCAACCTCGAGCGCGACCACGTCGAGATCACCTCCCAGAACCACGGTTTCGCCGTGGCGTACGAAGGCGAATCGGTGCCCGGCGCTCCGGAGCTGTGGGTCACGCACGTCAATCTCTACGACCGGACGCTCGAGGGAGTGGCGCACCGGGAGCTGCCGCTGATTTCGGTGCAGTACCATCCCGAAGCCGCGCCCGGACCACGCGACAGCAGCTACCTCTTCGACGACTTCGTGGGGCTCATGGCGGCGCGAACCGGTCCCCGGCGGGCGGGGAGCGACCCGTCGACGGCCCTTGCCCATACCCCCTCTTCCGGCTAGTTTTTCGACGCTCGGAAGGAGTCCGACGGGGTTGAAGGGATTCGGACTCATCTTCGCCTCATCGCTCCTCCAACCTCGCCCGGATGCCGCGAGACTACCTCCCGGTTCTGATCCTCTTCGCCGTGTCGATGCTGAACGCCATCGGCATGGTCGCGGTCAGTCACCTCCTGAATCCGAAGAGGCATACCCCCCAGAAGCAAATGCCCTACGAGTCGGGCATGATCCCTCTCGGCAGCACGCGGCAACGCTTCTCGGTGAAGTTCTACATGGTGGCGATCTCGTTCATCGTCTTCGACCTGGAGACGATCTTTCTCTTGCCGTGGGCCGTCGAGATGCGGGACCTGGGTTGGGGACCGTTCATCGCGGTCCTCGTCTTCACAGCGGTGTTGGCGCTGGGTCTCGCCTACGAATGGCTCAAAGGAGGATTGGAGTGGGAGTGAACTTGCCGACCAGGGGCCCGTCCGAACCGGCATCCGCGGATGTAGAACCGCAGGGCTCGCCCGGTCTATTCGGTTTCGGGACGCCGACCTTTCTCACCTCGCGGGTCGACGCCATCGTCAACTGGGGTCGCCGCAACTCGTTGTGGCCCATGCCGTTCGGCACCGCCTGCTGCGCCATCGAGATGATGGCCTCGGCCGCCTCCAACTACGATCTCGCGCGTTTCGGCATGGAACGGATGTCGTTCACCCCCCGGCAGGCGGACGTGCTCATTTGCGCGGGGCGCGTACCGTATAAGCTCGCTCCGGTCCTGCGACGCATCTGGGATCAGATGCCGCAGCCCAAGTGGAGCGTCTCGATGGGGGCGTGCGCAAGCTCGGGCGGAGTCTTCGATGTCTACTCGATGGTGCAGGGAATCGACACCGTCATCCCGGTCGACGTCTACGTGCCCGGCTGTCCGCCGAGGCCCGAGGGGCTCATCTACGGCCTCATGATGATCCAGGAGAAGATCAGGCAGGAGAGCCTGACCAGGCACCGCGAGCACCGCCGGGAAGACCCCTCCGAGGTAGCCCGGCCCAACGCCGACCCGCACGAGGTCGTGGGACTCACCGGGCCCTTCGGCAACTCCTCGCAGCAGGACGACCACTCCTCAGAGGCGATCGCCTCCGCCGGGTATCGACGGAGTGAGAGGACGTGACGCCACCGGTCGATTTCGGCGCCGTCGATCTCGGTCCTGCGGCAGCCGGCCGGGAGCCCGCCAGCGACCGAACGGGCGGGACGGTCGCCGACCATCCCCTCTTCCGCGGCCTGCGCGACAGGTTCGGAGAGGGAATCCGTTCGCACGCCGTGCACGCCGGCGACCAGTGCGTAGTCTGGATCGATCCCGCCCGCAACCTTGAGATCCTCGGCTGGCTCCGCGACGACCCCGACCATCTCTTCGACGCCATGATCGACGTCACCGCGGTGGATTACGGTGGCGGGCAACCGGTGAACGTCGTCTACCAGCTCTACTCGATCAGGCACCGTCACGCCCTGCGCCTGCGCTGCGAGCTGCCGCTCGAGGCTCTCGAAATCGACTCGACCACCGGGCTGTGGAGCTCAGCCAACTGGCTCGAACGCGAGGTCTTCGATCTCTTCGGCGTCACCTTCCGAGGCCACCCCGATCTGCGCCGGATCCTAATGCCGGACAACTACGCCGAAGGTCATCCGCTGCGAAAGGACTTCCCACTGCGCGGCCGATTCTCCCGCGCCGAGCAGACCCGGCGGGCCCTAGATCAGGACCTCGAAAACTTCTACATCCCGACCGATCTCGAAGCCGGCGGCGATCCGCAGCTCTCCGAGGATTCCGACTCCGGCGGAGGCGTCTGATGGCGGGAGCCCGAACCGTCGAGCTCAACATCGCCCCGGGACGCGAGATGGGCCCCGGCGGAAGCACGGTCGTCAGCCCGCTCGCTCCCTTCGACATTCCGGAGCCGGACGCCGGAACCGAGGGCATGCTCATCAACATCGGTCCCCAGCATCCCGCCACCCACGGGGTCCTGCGCCTGGTCTGCGAACTCGACGGCGAGACCGTCGTCCGGGTGACGCCGCATATCGGCTACCTCCACTCCTCCTTCGAGAAGCTGGGGGAGTACCGGACGTGGAACCAGATCGTGACCCTCACCGATCGCATGGACTACCTGGCGCCCCTCGTCTACAACTGCGCCTACGTGATGTCGGTCGAGAAGCTCATGGGCATCGAGGTGACCGAGCGATGCAAAGTGGTGCGGGTCATGCTGATGGAGCTCGATCGCATCTTCGGGCACCTGCTCTGGTTGGGCACCACCGCCATCGACGTGGGGGCTTTCACCCCGTTCCTCTACTGCTTCAAGGAACGGGAGCGCATCTACCAGCTTCACGAGGCCTACACCGGTGCCCGCATCACCACCTCGGCCACCCGGGTGGGCGGCATGATGGCCGACCTCCCCGAAGGTTGGACCGATCAGCTGCGCGACTTCGTCGACACCTTCCCCGACACCCTCGCCGACGTCGACAGGCTCCTGACCGCGAACCAGATCCACATCGGCAGGACGCAGGGCATCGGAACGATCGGCCCCGAGGAGGCCGTCGACGCGGGCTTCACCGGACCCAACCTGCGCGCGACCGGGGTCGACTACGACGTCCGCAAGGACCAGCCCTACTACGACTACGAGACCTACGACTTCGAGGTCCCCGTGGGCGAGCACGGCGACTGCTACGACCGCTACCTCTGCCGGCTGGAAGAGATGCGCCAGAGCGTCCTCATCCTCCGGCAGGCGCTCGACCGCCTTCCGGGCGGCCCAATCGACATCGACGACCCGTCCATCGTGCTGCCCTCCAAGACCGACGCCATGTCGGACATGGAGAGCATGATCCACCATTTCAAGCTCATCACCGAGGGCATTCCCGCCCCTGCGGGCGACTGCTACTTCCCCATCGAGGCTTCCAAGGGCGAACTCGGGATGTACCTCGTCGCCGAGGAAGGTGGAACGAAGCCGGTCCGCTGGCGGGTCCGGCCCCCGTCCTTCGTCAACCTCTCCGTGATACCGAAGCTCGCCGAGGGACACCTCGTCTCCGACCTGATCGTGATCAACGCTTCTCTCGACATCGTGCTGGGGGAGATAGACCGTTGACTAAAGCCCCGTTCGCGAACCCGGGATGGGCAGGAAACACCGGCGACTTCGAACTCACGGAATCCGAGATCAGAGGAAGCGATTTCGTCGGGGAACGCCCCAAGAGCGGCGGACACGCCTCGGGCGCGGGCGCGATGCCCTTCATGTTCCGCCGCCGCGAACCCGATTCCGAAATCTTCCGGGGAGAGTACCTGGAACGGATCGAGAAAGTCGTCTCCCGCTACCCCGACAAGCGGGCCGCCCTTCTCGCCGCGCTCTCGATCGTCCAGGAGATACGGGGCCACGTGGGACACGCGGACATGAGGGAGGTGGCCGAACTGCTCGATCTCCCAACCGCCCACGTGAGAGGGGTGGCGACCTTCTACACCATGTACAACAAACGCCCGGTCGGGCTGAACCTGGTTCAGGTGTGCACGAACATCTCATGCAGTCTGATGGGCGCGGACGAAGTCTTCCGGGGCTTCCTCGACCACATCGGGGTGCAGCCGGGAGAGACGAGCGACGACGGCGAATTCACCGTCGTCGAGGCCGAGTGTCTGGCCGCATGCGGCTTCGCCACCTGCGTGCAGATCAACTCCCGCTACTACGAAAACGTCTCGGCCGACGACATCCCTGACATCGTCGCACATCTGAGATCGGGCGGAGGGGAGTAGAGTGGCGTATCCCTACGTCTCGGAGCGCGAGATCCGGGTCATCTCCCGCGGATTCGGCGACCCGATGCAGCGCGTTCTCGACATCTACGTCCAGCGTGGAGGTTACGGCGCCCTTCGCAAGGCCCTGGGGCTCTCGCCCGGCGAGGTGATCGAGGAAGTGAAGCGATCCGGACTCAGGGGACGGGGAGGCGCCGGATTCCCTACAGGCTTGAAGTGGTCCTTCATGCCCAAGGAGCCGAGGCGCGAGCACTATCTGCTCTGCAACGCCGACGAATCCGAGCCCGGCACCTTCAAGGACCGCGAGCTCATGCGCTGGGATCCGCACCAGCTCATCGAGGGATGCCTGATCGCCGCCCACGCCATCCGCTCCTCCCACGTGTACATCTACTGCCGGGGCGAGTTCTTCGAGGCCAACCAGATTCTGGCGCGGGCGCTGGAAGACGCCTACGCGGGCGGCTTCGCGGGCGACGACATCATGGGTTCGGGCCGTTCCATCGACGTGACGGTGGTTCAAGGCGCCGGAGCATACATCTGCGGCGAGGAGACCGGACTCATGAGTTCGCTGGAGGGCAAGCGTGGACTGCCCCGGGTGAAGCCTCCCTTCCCGGCCGCGGTCGGGGCCTTCGGCGCTCCCAGCACGATCAACAACGTCGAGACGCTGGCCGCCGTGCCGCACATAGTCTCCAACGGCGGTGACTGGTACCGGCAGTGGGGCACGGAAAGGAGTCCGGGCACGAAGCTCTTCTGCGTCAGCGGACACGTGAACAGGCCCGGCAACTACGAACTGCCGCTGGGTTTCCCGCTCCAAGAGCTCATAGACGACATTTGCGGCGGGATTCCCGGCGGCAAGGCGCTCAAGGCGGTCATTCCCGGCGGCTCCTCCGTCCCGCTCATCGACGCCGCCGATACGCGCGCCTGCGCCTTGGACTACGAAGGCTGTCTCGAGGTGGGCACGATGCTGGGGTGCGCGTCGGTGATCGTCATGGACGAGAGCGCCGACGTGGTCAAGCAGGTGCGGCGCATGGCCGAATTCTACGCCCACGAGTCCTGCGGGCAGTGCACGCCCTGTCGGGAGGGTGCGGCGTGGACGGTGCGCATACTTCGCCGGATCGAAGCGGGGCGGGGAACCATGGAGGACATCGATACCCTCATGGAGATCACCCAGGGCATGGTGGGCACCACGATCTGCGTGCTCTCCGATTCGGTCGCCGCTCCGGTGCAGTCCTCCATAGAGAAGTTCAGAGACGAATACCTCTCCCTCATCCGCCCCGAACACCGGGTCGGAGCCGCCTGACCTCGCCATGCCGCCCTCCTTGGTCAACTTGACGATCGACGGCCGGAAGGTCGCTGTCCGGAAGGGCACGACCATTCTGGAAGCCGCCAGGCAGGTCGGCTCCCACGTTCCGCACTACTGCTATCACCCCGGCCTATCCTCGCCCGCCATGTGTCGGCTCTGCCTGGTGGAGGTCGAGGGAGCGTCCAAACCCATGCCGAGCTGCGTCACCACGGTCCAGGAAGGTCAGGTCGTGCGCGTGAATTCGGAGGAGGCCGTCGGCCACCGGGAGGGCGTGCTGGAGTTCTATCTGGTCAACCACCCGCTCGACTGCCCGATCTGCGACATGTCCGGCGAGTGCGACCTTCAGGACTACGTGCACTACGGAGGCAGGGAACGCGGGCGCTCGCAGGAGCCCAAGAGGGTGTTCGGCAGGGACGATTTCGGGGGCGACGTGCTCTTCTACGGAGACCGTTGCGTGATGTGCACCCGCTGCGTGCGCTTCATGAGCGAAGTGGAGGGAGACGAGCGCCTGACTGTCGTGGAGCGGGGCGACCGGGCGGTCATCGACACCTTCTTCGAGGAAGGGCTGGAGGGGACGAACTGGCACGGCAACATCGTCGACATCTGCCCGGTCGGCGCATTGCTCTCCAAGGACTTTCTGCACAAGGCCCGGGCCTGGGACCTGGAGCATTCTCCGTCGGTCTGCACGAGCTGTTCACAGGGCTGCAACGTCGAGCTGCACGTGCGCGACAACCTCGTCCAGCGAATAAAGCCCCGGGAAAACCTGGCCGTCAACGGCTGGTGGATGTGCGATCACGGGCGTCACAACTACGAGTGGATGAATCGGGGAGGGCGTCTTCAAGAGCCCTACGCGCGAGTGCGCTCCTCCTCGACCGGGAACGGATCCTCGGCAAACGGTTCCTCGGGCAACGGAAGCTCCCCGAACGGCGCAGGACGATCGAGCTGGAGCGCGACGCTCTCTCGGGTTCGCGATGCGCTGATCGCGACACGGGGTGGCGCCGGGACGCTGGCCGTGGCCTCGCCCTTCCTCTCCAACGAAGACCTGGCGGCCCTCGTACGGCTCGTCGACGCGCTCGGCGGCGGCCGCGTCGTCTACCGTTCCAGACGCGCGCCGGACGAAAATGTGCTCAAAGGCTTCCCGCAGCTTGCCCGGCGGCGCGACCTCGCACCGAACACCACCGGCCTCGGCCTGATGGGAGCCGAGCGGGTGGGCGACGACGACGGCGCCGGCGGCCTGGACCACGTAGCCGGCCACGACGGCGTCGTGATCGTCGTCGGAGACGCTCTCCACGACCAGATGGACGACTTCGCCGCCTCGGCCTCCGCCTTCATCTACGCCGGGAGTCACGCTCCCCCGTCGGCGCGTTCGGCTCACGCCCTCCTGCCCGCGACCACCTTCGCGGAACAGGAAGGCTCGTTCACCAACCTCGACGGCCGGGTGCAGCGTTTCTCGCCCGCGTTGATTCCGCCGGGATCGGCTCGGCCACCGTGGTTCGTGCTGGGCGCGCTGGCCGCCAGCATGGACGGCGGAGAGATGGCCCGTTCGACTGCGGAAGCTTTCGCCGTGCTCTCAGCTTCCTCGCCCGCCTTCGCCGGCCTCGACTTCGAGGCTCTGCTGGAGGGTGGAGCCATGGCGAAGACGGAGCCTACCCGCGGAGAAGGTCGATGAACGAGCTCGTACCCATCTCGGGCGGCGCCGCCACGTGGGCGTCGGTCCTCAAGGTGGTGGGGATCTTCTCCATCGTGATGGGAGTCGTCGGCTACTCCACGCTCGCCGAACGCCGCATCGCCGCCTTCATCCAG
>LXNJ01001188.1_pt1 | contig 15916 bp, 15 predicted proteins | sample 809081 | NCBI WGS metagenome assembly LXNJ01 (sample SAMN04870510, study PRJNA318959) | sponge metagenome | biome: sponge; feature: marine sponge reef; material: water | host: Petrosia ficiformis | place: Greece: Milos, Mediterranean Sea | collected 2013-05-29 | depth 5-7 m
GTCGTGCAGTGTGCACGACATCGCAGATCTGGAACGCCGCGGCATTCCGTCCGTCTTCGTCGCCACCGTCCAGTTCATCGACGGTGCCGAGGTGCAAGGCAAAGCGCTCGGCTTCGACCCGGCCGCCGTGTGGGTGGAGCATCCCATCCAGGACCGCACCGACGACGAGATGGTCTCCATCGCCGACAAGGCCTTCGACGAGCTGATTGAACAGCTCGTGGCTGCTTGAGCCACGAGCCATAGGGCACAGCGTGGCTGCGTGAGCCACGAGCCAATCGAGCACAGCGTGGCTGCGTGAGCCACGAGCCAATCGAGCACAGCGTGGCTGCTTGAGCTAGCCCAGTCGGAGCCGGTCACCCTCTTCGGTGACCAAGCCCTCCGCTTTCAACCCATCGACGAGCCGGTGAGCTCGGGTCTGGTCGCGTCCGAGTCCCATGGCTCCAGCGGCTTGGGTTCGCGTGATGGCGCCGCCGGATAGCGCGGCTAGCAAGCGGCCTCGGGCTTGGCGGTCGCTGCCTTCGAATGGCGTCTGCCGCGTACTGACGCCAGCGCTGCGATCAGCCGGGTCGAGTGAATCCGACCCCGCCCAGGAGCACCACGTCCGCACGGGGCACTCGCCGCAGCTCGGGTCTCGCTTGGTGCAGACCCGTGCACCCAGATCCATCATCGCCTGGCTCCATGCCCAGCCCTCGCCCGCAGGCACCAGCTCATCGGCGATCCGCTGAACTTCCGCTCCGCCCAGCCGGCGACCCGTCCAGCGGGCCAAGATGCGCCCCACGTTGGTGTCCACCGCACCGGTGTCGACATCGAAAGCGAACGCCTGCACGGCGCGGGCCGTGTAGGGGCCGACGCCGGGCAGGCCGAGCAAGTCCTCCAGACCGGCAGGCACTTCGCCTCTGTGATGCTCGAGGATGTGTTTCGCTGCTTGCCACAGGTTTCGGGCACGCCGTGGATAGCCCAAGCCCTGCCAGGCGCTCAGGATGTCCGACAGTTCGGCTTGGGCGAAGCGCTCCGGCGTCGGCCAGCGCCGAGCGAAGGCCTCGAAGTAGGCCAGTACCCGCTCCACTTGGGTCTGCTGGAGCATGACCTCCGAGACCAACACGAGCCAGGGGTCGCGGGTGCGCCGCCACGGAAGGTCCCGCCGTTCGTCCGCCCACCAATCGATCAGCCCAGCGCGTCGCATCTCACGCTCATCCGACTCCGCGTGGCGCACGCCACGCGCATCCAGCTCGGCGTCGAGCGGCAGGTCAGCCTTCCCCGACCGCGGCCTCGTCGCTGTAGGGGAATTGCCGCTGGGGCGCAGCATCACGTTTCCAGATCATGACCTTGCGACGGAAGTAGCAGACCTCCTCCGAGCGCTGATTGAACGCCCGGGTCTCGACGGTCACCACGCCCCGGTCTGGCCGCGAGCCGGAGGGGCGCTTGTCGAGCACTTTGGTGACGGCGTAGATGGTGTCGCCGTGGAATGTCGGGCGCGAGTGCGTCAGCGTCTCGACCTCGAGATTGGCGATGGCGGCGCCGCTGACGTCGGGCACGCTCATGCCCAGCACCAGCGAATACACCAGGTTGCCGACCACCACGTTCTTGCCGTGCACGGTCTCATGCTGGGCGAACCACTCGTTGGTGTGCAGCGGGTGGTGGTTCATCGTGATCATGCAGAAGAGGTGATCGTCGGCTTCGGTGATCGTCTTGCCGGGCCAGTGCCGATAGACGTCGCCGATCTCGAAATCCTCGAAGTAACGCCCGAACGGGCGGTCATGCGTGGTCACGGGAACCTCCGTGCGGTGGTCAAGAGCAGTAGTGCTGGTGGGTGGGTCGAGTCATCGTACGGCGCACGGATCGCGGCGACCGGGCTGATGGCCAGTACCACGGCAGTGCCCTGGCCGGGCTGCGACCGGGTCGCTTGCGGGAGCGGGCTTTAGCCTGTGCGGCTGTGACGACCACGGAGACCATCGGTGAGACGATTGCGGCACCTGCCGAGCCGGATATGCAGGCCGCGGCTGACGCACTGGCAGCCGGTACCGACGCCGTGAGCCGGGCGTGCGCGCACGCGGTCGGCATGGGCGACGATCACCAGTGCTTCCTGTACGACCTGGCGCACACCGCATCGGCACTGCGCATCTGCGAATCGCTGCTCGAATGGGGTGCACTGGGCGACGCCGAGGCCCGCCTTGCCTGCGGCTTCATCGCCGATGCCTTAGGCGAATTCCACGCACGGCTGTTCGCCCGCGAAGCCCAGTGGGGCCTCGAGCCTGGCGCCCTCGACGGCGCCCGCAACGTCGTGGCCGCCTACCGCGACCCTGCCTACGTCGCCACGCTCGCCGAGCTCGCGCCGCCCAGCCACCTCGACGAGGATTTCGAGCTCGTGGCCGAGACGTTCCGCCGATTCGGCGAGGACAAGATCGCCCCCGCCGCCGAGCACATCCACCGCGGCGACACCGACATCCCCGAAGACCTCATCGCGGGTCTCGCCGAGCTGGGCTGCTTCGGCCTGTCGGTGCCCGAGGAGTACGGCGGCTTCGCCTCGGGCTCCGAGAGCGACTACCTCGGCATGGTCATCGCGACCGAGGAGCTGTCACGGGCGTCGCTGGGTGCGGGCGGATCGCTCATCACCCGGCCCGAGATCCTCACCCGGGCGCTGGAGCGTGGCGGCACCGAGGAGCAGAAGAAGCACTGGTTCCCCCAGATCGCCACCGGCGAGACCATGGTTGCAGTCGCCGTCACCGAGCCCGACTACGGCAGCGATGTGGCCAACCTGGTCGTCTCGGCGACCTCCACCGATGGCGGCTGGCTGATCTCGGGCACCAAGACGTGGTGCACGTTCGCGGGCAGGGCCGACGTGCTGATGCTGCTGGCCCGCACCGACCCCGACCGGCGCAAGGCGCACCGGGGACTCAGCCTGTTCATCGTGCCGAAGCCCCAGGCGGAGGGTCACGAGTTCCACTTCACCGACGAGCGGGGCGGCACCATCGAGGGCCGGGCCATCGCCACGCTCGGCTACCGGGGCATGCACAGCTTCGAGATCGCCTTCGACGACTGGTTCGTGCCGGCGGAGAATCTCATCGGCGGCGACGACGGCATCGGCCAGGGCTTCTACCTGCAGATGGCCGGGTTCGAGAACGGTCGGCTGCAGACGGCGGCGCGGGCCGTGGGCGTCATGCAGGCGGCCTATGACGAAGCCCGTTCCTACGCCGACGAGCGCAAGGTGTTCGGCCGGCCGATTGCCGACTACCAGCTGACCCAGGCAAAGCTGGGCCGCATGGCCGCGATCATCGCTGCTGCCCGCCAGTACAGCTACGAGGTGGCCCGCATGATGGCTCGAGGCGGCGGGGCGCTGGAGGCGTCGATGGTCAAGGCGTACGTCTGCAAGGCCGCCGAGTGGGTGACCCGTGAGGCCCAGCAGCTCCATGGTGGGTTCGGCTTCGCCGAGGAATACACGGTCAGCCGGCTGTTCGTGGACGCCCGGGTGCTGTCGATCTTCGAAGGTGCCGACGAGACGCTGTGCCTCAAAGTGATCGCGCGGCGTCTGGAGACCCAGAGCGCCTGAGGCGGGCCGCACAGCGCTCGAACGAGGCCGCAACGAATCAGTTCGCTGACACGGGATAGGTTCGGCGCGTGCACCCGATCGAGCACCTGCGCTACGTGGCGCGTGCAGGCGACCTGTCCCAGGACGTGCTGGTGCGCGAGACGGCTTCGGCACTGGGAGCGCTGGCGTCTGACCCGCTGGAGCTGGTGACGGTGTGCCGCCGGATCCTCGACAAGTACCCGGTCGCCGGGGCGTTGTGGTCGATGGCCGCCCGGGTGTGCACCTCCGCGCAGCCGTATCGGGCTGCGCGCGAGTTCTCGTCCGAGCTGCGTGCCGACACCACCGCCGATCACGCGGCCGATGCGCTGCCCGCCGATGCGACGGTCTGCCTGCTGGGTTGGCCTGACCTTGCCGCTGAAGGGCTGGGGCGACGATCCGACGTGAACGTGCAAATCATCGACGCCTACGGCGAGGGTGCCGGCCTGGCGCGGCGGCTCGCCGGCAATGGCTGTGACGTCACCGACGTGCCGCTCGCCGGCCTGGCTGCTGCGTGCTCGAACGCGGATGTGATCCTGGTGGAAGCCGCCGTTGCCGGGCCCGAAGCCGTGATCGCGGCGGGCGGCTCTCACGCTGCTGCCGCTGTCGGGTATGTATCGGGGGTTGACGTTTGGTGCATCACCGGGCTGGGCCGCGCGCTGCCCCGGCAGTTCTTCGAAGCCGCAGCGAGCACCGTCGCCGATGAGCCCTGGGAATGCGACGAGGAGGTGGTGCCGCTCGGCCTGTTCAGCCACGTCGTCGGCCCGGACGGCATCGAGCCCGCCGACGGCTGGCAGCGCGCCGATTGCCCGCTCGCGGCCGAATTGCTTCGCCCAGCAATCTGAGATCGGCAGAAGCGTGGCCGAGCCGACCGGGAGCGCTAGTTTGCCTGCCGTGCTCGACGCGCCGTCCACCGACATCAAGCTCGAGACCCTCTCCGGCCACACCCACACGCTGGGCGAATGGCTGGTGGTGTTCAACCTCATGGGCGTCGTCATCGACCCCTACACCCGCCAGAGCGGCTGGATCCTGCCGACGGCATCGCGCCTGTTCCTGGTCTACGAGGAAGCCGACGTGCGCTGCGCCTTCGTGGTGTGCAGCGATGCGGAAGGCGCTCGCAGCTTCCTGGGCCGCTTCGCCGACGAGCACTTCGTGCTGCTCGATCCCGAGCGCGAGTTCGTGCGCTCGCTCGGCCTCGAGCGGCTGCCGGCCCTTGTGCACCTGGCCCAGGACGCCAGCGTGCTGGGCTCGGCACAAGGCTGGAATGCCGAAGAGTGGTCCGACGTCATCGACGGCGTCGAAGAAGCCATGGACTGGCGGGCACGTCCGGTGCTGCCCACCGCCGAAGACCCAGGCGACTTCGAAGGCACCCCAGCCGTCGGCTAGCCACACAGCGGAGAGAGCCCGCCGCTCTCGCAGCCCACAGGCCCCGCCACCCGACTGCTAGTGCCGCCGCCCCTTTTGGTGGTACATCGCGCGATCAGCTGCGTGCAGAAGCGCCCCGGGCGACACGTCGCCGCCGCGCCCGACGGCAGTGCCGATGCTGACCGTCACACCTGAGTCGCTCAACGGCTGGGGTGCATTGCCCGCTGCCAAGCCGTCGTGCAGCGCCGCGTGCAGGCGCTCGGTGATGACACCCATATCGTCGGAACTGCGCAGCCCGCCGCACACTACGACAAACTCGTCGCCGCCCACCCGGGCCACGACGTCGGAAGGCCGCACGGCGTCGCGCAGGCATTGCGCAGCCGCGACGAGCACGAGGTCACCGGCAAGGTGGCCGTGCCGATCGTTCACCTGCTTGAAGGCGTCGATGTCACAGAACGCCACGCCCACCACACGGCCGCTGCGGGTCGAGCGCATCAGCTCGGCACGCAGGTGCGCCACAGCGCCCTCGCGGGTCGCCACGCCAGTCAGCCCGTCCGTGCGCCACGTGCGCCGCCGGCGGCCTGAGGCCCACCACACCCCACCGCCGAACGCCGCTGCCAGGGCGGCGGTCCACACCCGCAGCGTCGAAGCCAGCGGCCTGCTCACCGGGCGGTCCAGCCCCCGTCCACCATGAGGGAGCTGCCGGTCACGTAGCTGCTGGCGTCACTAGCCAGAAATAGCAGCGCCCCATCCAGCTCATGGGTGTGCCCGGGCCGCCGCATCGGGGCGTTCCGGCTGATCCACGCCATAGAGCGATCGTCGTCGAACATCGGCGCCGTCAGCTCGGTCTCGAAGTAGCCAGGGCACAGGGCATTCACCCGCACGCCCCGGGTCGCCCACTGCACGGCCAGGTCGCGGGTGAGGTTCACCAGTCCAGCCTTGGATGCCGCGTAGGCAGGCTGCAGGTTTGGCGCCGACGCCACGTGCCCATGCACCGACGCCACGTTGATGATGCTGCCGGTGGCCTCCCGGTCGATGATGTCGGCAGCCGCGAGCCCCGCGAGCAGGAAGCACGCGTTCAGGTTGATATCAACCACATGTCGGAAGCTCTCCACGTCGGCCTGCTCGCCGGGATTGATGGCGTCGCTGACGCCGGCATTGTTGACCAGCACGTCAACCTTGCCGTAGTGGTCGATGGTTCGAGCGACGAGATCGCGGCAGGCATCGTCGTCGCCGACATCGCATGAGATGGCCAGCGCGTCGGGCAGTCGCGACGCCAGCGATTCGAGCCGATCAGCCCGCCGCGCAGCGACGACTACTTGAGCCCCCGCCGCTGCGAACATCTCGGCGAACCGAACGCCGAACCCGCTCGATGCGCCTGTCACCAAGCACACCTGCCCCTCGAGCCGGAACGGTGACACCAAGTCGATCTGCCCGTTCGCCGCGGTCTCGCTCATTGACGTTCCTCTTCTCGCACTGGGGTGGGACTCCAGCGCCTGAGCGTACGGCGCTGCGATGTGCGAATGGGAAGTGCACACCAAGTGCCGCCCCGGCCACGCACGGGCCAAGTGTCCTAGCGTGTGGGCCATGAAGATCCGAATCGGCTTCGGGCTGGGCACGCGCAGCTTCACCAACGACCACGCCACCTTCGACCCGTTCGTGGACGCGCTCGAAGAGCAAGGCTTCGACTCGTTGTGGCTGAGCGAGCGGCTCGGCGGCGAATGCCCCGACCCGATCGTGGGCTTGGCCTACGCCGCCGGTCGCACCAAGCGCATGAAGTTCGGCATGTCGGTGCTGGTGCTGCCCGGCCGCAACCTCGCAGTGCTCGCCAAGGAGCTCGCCAGCCTCGACCGCCTCTCCGACGGCCGGCTGCTGCCGGCCTTCGGACTGGGCGTCGCCGATGTGCATGAGCAGGCCGCGTTCGGCGTCGAGCGCCGCCAGCGGGCGAAGATGTTCAACGAGGCGCTGCCGCTGCTCAAGCGTTTCTGGGAGGACGAGCCCGTCACGCACCACGGCGACTGGTACGACTACGACGACGTGTCGCTGCTGCCGAAGCCGGCCCAGAAGCCCATGGACATCTGGCTGGGCGGAGCAGCCGAGGTCGAGTTGCGCCGCTGCGGACGCTTCGGGGACGGGTGGCTGCCGTCATTCTGCACGCCCGACATCGCCGCGGCCGGCTGGAAAATCGTGAACGAGGCCGCCGACGAGCACGAGCGCTGGATCGACCCCGAGCACTTCGGCGTCCTCGTCCCCTACACCCACGGCGAGATGACCGCCGGCTACAAGGCAATCCTCGAACGCCGTGCACCCGGCATCGATCCGAGCGAGATCATCCCGACCGGCTGGGACGGCTTGCGCGACCAACTGCAGCGATTCATCGATGTGGGCGCGTCGAAGTTCGTGCCGATTCTCGTCGGCGAGCCTGAGGACTGGTTCGCCGAGCTCGAAGGCGTCGCCAACGCCGTTCTCCCGCTGCAGAACTAGCCCAGCAGAGACGTTCGGCGTCAGCCGGCGTTATCGGGCGGCGCGTCTTCGACCGTTGCTGCGGGACTCAGCAGTGTTTCGAGCATCTGGGAGACGGAGGCACTTCGGGCGTTCTTGAAGGCTTCGAGACGCTCGTACACCTTGCTCGCGGCGCGGTGGAAGCCGTCAGGCAGACCTGCCGCGGCGAACGTTTCTGCTATCTCGTCCATCTCGCCCACCCAGCGCCACGCCTTGGGGGCGACGGCAATGGATGTGTACGCCAACCGCTGCGACAGTCCGCTCTGCGACAAGGCCCACTCGGCGGTCAGCTCGTCGGACACGCCCTCGGCCGCCGCCAGCGCCGCCACCGCCATCAGGAGGGCGCTCGTCCCCTTGGTCCATGACGCGTAGGCCATCTTCAGCGCGGAAGCGGCACCTGGCTCGCCTTCGGCCAGCACTCGGGCGTCCAGCGCGGAGCCTTCGAATCGTGCAGCCACCCGGTCGGCCGACGGGCCGGACAGGTAGAGCCGGGTCGTTCCAGGCTCCCGTGCCGGCGGGCCGATCAGGCTGCCGTCGACGAAGTCCTCGAAGCGTTCGCCAATGCGGCGGGCGGTTGCCGGCGAGACGGCGTTGGCATCGACGTAGCAGCCCGCGAATCCGGCATCAGCCACCGAGTCGGCCAGCGCCTCGGCCCCATGCGGTGGGCAGACCGAGATCACCATGTCCGCAGCGGCGACCAATGACGTGATGTCGCCGGCATCAGTGAGTTCAGCATCTTCGGCCCGCCGCCGGGTTTCGACCGAGCGACCTTCGCCTGCCCACAGCACGGTGCCTGCACACGCCGCAGCCACGGTCGAGCCCATGTCGCCGGGGTGCAGCACCCCCGTCACGGCAGTGCGCTGTATCCCGCCCGCCGCCTCGCTCACGCTGCCAGTCCTAGCAGCCTCGCTGCCGAAAATGCGAGCACGCCGACCGCGCCTGCGGGCGTATGATTGCGGCAGAACGAATACCGCCCATTTGGGTCGCCTCGTTCAGGAGGGCCGGTCCGCTGTGTCGTCGTTGGCAGAGCCAGCGGACCAGCCCCTCCGGCACTCTAGGAACCGTGCGGTGTCAGTTCCCTGCGGTTTTCTTGGTGCTCACGACGAGTCGGAGTCGTCCTTGCCGCCGCCCAGATAGGACGTGCGCAGGGCCGGATTGGCCAGCAGTGCTTCGGCCGTGTCGTCGAGCACGACCCGGCCCGTCTGCAGCACCCAGCCCCGATCCGCGATGCCCAGCGCCATGTTGGCGTTCTGCTCCACCATGAATACCGTCATGCCGGCTTCGTGAATCTGAGAGATCAGCTCGAAGTTCTGCTGCACCAGCGCCGGAGCGAGACCCATTGAGGGCTCGTCCATGAGCAGGACACGCGGCTGCGACATGAGCGCCCGGCCGATGGCCACCATCTGCTGCTCGCCGCCCGACAGCGTGCCCGCCTTCTGGCCGAGGCGCTCTTTGACACGTGGGAACAATTCGAAGACCCGCTCCAAGTCGGATGCGATCGCGTCGGTGTCCTTGCGGAGGTAGGCGCCGAGCTGGAGGTTCTCGCGCACGGTGAGCCGTTTGAACAGGCGGCGGTTCTCGGGGACCATCGTGATGCCGCGGGCCACCCGGTAGCTCGTGGGGCGGTCGTTCACGACCTCACCGTCCAGCACCACCTCGCCCGACGTGGGCTTCAGCATGCCGAGCAGCGTCTTGAGCGTGGTCGACTTTCCGCTGGCGTTGCCTCCCAGCAGGCACACCAGCTCGCCCTCGTAGATCGACAGGTCCACATCGCGCAGGGCGTGCACGGCCCCGTAGTGCGCATTCACCTTGCGCATCTCGAGCAGCGGCGTGCCGTCGGCACCGCTTGCCGTGCCGCTTGGGACGCTGCTCATGTTGCGGCCCCGTGGCCTAGGTACGCCTCGATGACGTGGGGGTCCACCGACACATCGGCGTAGTCGCCCTCGGCGATCTTGACCCCATGGTCGAGCACGATCACCCGGTCCGACACCTCGCGGACCACCTCCATGTCGTGCTCGATGACCACGATGGCGAAGCCCCACTCGTCACGTAACCGCCCGATCAGGCCGGTCAGCTCGGCCGACTCGGTGGGGTTCATGCCCGCGACCGGCTCGTCCAGCAGGATCAGCTTGGGCTGTGTGGCCATAGCCCGGGCGATCTCCAAGCGCCGCCGGTTGGCGTACGACAGCGTGAACGCGGGCTGGTCGAAGCGGTAGCCCGTGAGCCGGCTCCCGAAGAATGACAGCACCTGCTTGCCCCGCTCGGCGATCTCCTCCTCCTCGCGGCGAAAGGCCTTCGTCCACAGCAGCGCCCCCACGACGCTTTGGCGGGTCCGGCAGTGCTGGGAGACCATGACGTTCTCGAGCACGGTCATGTTGGCAAACAGCCGGACGTTCTGGAAGGTGCGGGCGATGCCGCGTGCGGTCACCCGGTTGGGATCGAGGCCGATGAGCGACTCGCCCTCGAAGCGGATGTCGCCCTCCGAGGCCGACACCGTGGCCGTGATGGCGTTGAACAGCGTGGTCTTGCCGGCGCCGTTCGGCCCGATCACCGACACGATCTCGCCGGGGTACACGGCCAGATCCAGCCCGTCGAGCGCCTTGAGGCCGCCGAAGTCGACGCTGAGGCCGCTCGTTTCCAGGATCGGCTGCTCTGCCGGCGCGCCGGCACTCATGACTCCCCCACAGCCGTCCGGCCAGCCGCGGTGCCGTTGTTGTCGTCGGCTGTCTCATCGTCATCTGCCTGGCCTCGCAGCCAGGCGTCTTGGGCCATCTCCTCCTGATGCAGCTCACGGGTGCGGCGCACGCTCGGGATGAGCCCCTCGGGCCGGGCCAGCATCATCCACACCAGCAGCGCCCCGTAGATCAGCAGCTTGAACTCGGAGAACTCGGCCAGCAGGCCTGGCTGTTTGGGCCCGCCCAGCACGCCGATCAGCACGGCCGAGCCGGCAATGACACCGACGATGTTGCCCATCCCGCCGAAGATGACCACCACCAAGATCACGATCGACACCAGGATCAGGAAGCTGGCGGGGAACACCGAGCCGACCTTCGCTGAGAAGATTGCCCCGCTGAACGAGCCGAGCACCGCACCCACCACGAAGGCCAGCAGCTTGACGTTGACCGTGTTGATGCCCATGGCCTCGGCCACGGTCTCGTCTTCGCGCACCGCCATCCAGGCCCGCCCGATGCGTGAGCGTTCCAGCCGCCACGAGACATAGATCGCAATCGCGCAGAACGCCAGCACCAGATAGAAGACGCTGCGCGGATCGGTGCCCGACACCTCAGCGAGGCCGAAGATCTGCGCACCGGGAATGTTGGTGATGCCCTGCGAGCCGCCGAACCAGCCCGACAGCCAGTCCGACAGGAACAGCAGGCGGATGATCTCGCCGAAGCCGAGCGTGACAATGGCGAGATAGTCGCCGCGCATGCGGATGACCGGCGCGCCGATGAACAGCCCGACCAGCCCGGTCAAGATCACGACGCCGATGAGGGCAACGAACCATGGCAGCTCGGGGTTGATCCGCGGCGAAGTGGCCGCAGTCAGCACCGCAGCGCTGTAGCTGCCGACAGCGAAGAACGCCACGTAACCCAGGTCCAAGATGCCGGCGAGCCCGACCACCACGTTCAGACCCAGCGCCAGCAGCACGAACAGGCCCACGTTGGCCAGCAGCTCGTTGGTGAGCTTGCCCGCGAACATCGGCAGGATCACCAGCACCACGCCGGTAGCCAGGATCAGCCCGAGATGCGCTCGGGTGCGCGCCGGGCCTTCGAGCGAGTCGATACGGGCCTTTGCCCCCTTGACGCGGCCGCGTCCGACCACGGCGAGCACGGCCGACCCGATCGCCAAAGCGATCGCGCCGGTGACGGTCAGCCCGCCCCGGGGGGCGTAGAACCACTTGACCGGCCGCTCGAGGCCCATCCCCTCGGCCAAGTCGGTGGTCAGCGATTCCAGCACCGCAGCGCCGAACAGCGTGAGCACCACCGTCCACATGATCCGCTTGGCGAGCGGCGGTATCACACGCAGCAGCCCGCCGAAGGCACCGATCACCGCGCCCACAGCGAGCCAGATCACCACCGCGAACGCAGTGCCGCGGTTGAACGCCAACAGGTCCGCCAGGATCGGGCTCCAGTTGACCAGCGGCTCGCGCAGGTCGAAGTTGGCAATCAGGATCGCCAGCAGCGACAGCCCCCCGCCGACCACCGCGCCACACGCTGCCCCGCCGACCACCTCATAGGTGCCGGGTCGGTGGAACGGCACACCCTCGCGGCGGACCTGATACCCGGCGCGGCTTCCCAGAGCGAACGGCAGGACCACAAGCGACAGGTACCCCAGGCTGAGGACGCCCTCAACGATCGCCCGGCCGTCGAGCTTGACGGGCATGTTGGACAGCGAGATAAAGATCTGCCCGACGGCGCCCACCGCACCCATGCGTGCGATGCGGCGCCAATCCTGCGCAAAGGGCGGGCGCGGCGGCGCATCGTTACCAGCCAGCACTGGCCCAGACGCCGACGCCCCGGCTGGCTTCGGTTCGGTCAGGCTCATGCCCGATCCCCCGCAAGCAGCCGCTCACCGGACAGGCCGAACCGCAGCACCGACGGCACTGTGAGGCTCATGTCCGATCCTCCGCAGGCAACCGCTCGCCGAACAGGCCGGCGGGCTTCACCAGCAACACGATGATGAGCATCGAGAACGCAACGGCGTCACGCAGCTGCGACACCCCGCTCACGCCCAGCGGCTCCAAGATCAGCAGCGGCCCGACCGACTCGGCCACGCCGATCGACAGCCCTCCCGTCATCGCACCGCCCAGGTGCCCGATGCCGCCCACCACCGCAGCACTGAACGCTTTGATGCCTGGCAGGAAACCCGTCGTGTGGATGACACTGCGGAACAGGATCCCCCACAGGATCCCAGCCATCCCCGCCATCGCACCGCCCACCGCGAACACCTTCACGATGGTGCGGTTCACATCGATGCCCATGAGCGACGCGATCTCGGCATCCTCAGCCACGGCACGCATCGCCTTGCCGGTCTTGGTGCGGTCGACGTAGTACCACAGCGCCGCCATCGACAGCGCAGCCACGACCACCACCAGGATCTTCGCCCCCTCGATCTGCAGGAACGTGTGCTTGGCCTTCACCCAGTCGGGCACGTCGGGGTAGGACTTGCTGGCAGGTCCCAGCAGCACCACCGAGGCGTTCTGCAGGAAGAACGACACGCCGATCGAGGTGATCAGCGGGATCAGCCGCGGCGAGCCGCGCAGCGGCCGGTACGCGACCCGTTCCATGATCACCGCCGTCAACGACGAGACGATGATCGACACGACCACGATGAACACCAGCGAGCCGATGAAGTTCGACTCCCACAACCCGGCATCAGCCAACTTGTTCGAGGTGATCATGCCGGTCATGGCGCCCACCATGAACACCTCGCCGTGGGCGAAGTTGATGAACCCCAGCACGCCGTAGACCATCGAGTAGCCCAGCGCGATCAGCCCGTACATCGAGCCCTGGGCGATGCCCGATACGACCAGCCCCCGGAACTGGGCACCGGTCAAGCCGGTCGCATCGGGATTCGCCCATTGGGCGAATGGATTGTCAGGGTTGATCTCCTGGGCGATGAACGCCGCAAAGCCGACCGTCAGGACGATCAGCACCGCCGCCCGGATGACCGTAAGGAACCAGTCGACCCGGGTGCGGGGCCGGAACAGTCGGGTGCGCACCGCCTAGAGCTTTCCTCCTCGGCTCACGGAGCGAAGGAGAACGCCACGTTGTCCATGTGAGCCTCAGCGGGTATATGAGTAAACAACGTTCTGCGTGCTCGCTTCGGCGTTCTCCTCGCCGCCGATGTTCTGGATGACAGTGATCCGTGATGCGCCACAGTCGCCGAATTCATCACAGTTGATCGTGCCGATGAGACCGCCGTAGCCCTCGACGGCGTCTAGGTAGTCGCGTATCCCTTGGCGGTCGACAACGAGAGAATCGCCGTCAAGATACGACGCTGCCTCAATTGCTTCGAGCAGCAACGTCGTTGCGTCGTAGGCGTGTGCCCAGAAGGGCGCCGCAGGCGCTTCGCCATACAGCTCCTCATACGCCGTCAAGAAGTCGTCGGCGGTCCTTCCAGTGCTTTCGTTCTGGTTCGACCCGAAGCGCGTGTCGGGACCCGACAGGTACATACCCGCAGTCTGCGGCAACGCCAGGTAGTCCGTGTTGAGCAGGCCATCGGCACCCATCAAGACCGTGCTCTCCAGACCCGGAACGCCCGGCGCCTGATCGGCCATGAAGTCTCCGGCCGGTTGGAAGATCGGGAAGAACAGCAACTCAGGCGCACTCGCTGCGATCTCGGTCAGCACCGGCACCATGTCGGTGTCTTCCTTGTTTATTGCCGTCGCAGCAGTCACGACTCCTCCGTCTCGCTCGAAGAAGTCTTGAAAAGCCTGCGCCAAGCCTTGGGTGTAGGGGTCACCATCATGGATGGTTGCGGCCTTGGTGAGTCCAAGTTGCTCGAGGACGAACGTGGCAACCGCCTCGCCTTGGGCACGGTCATTGTGGGCGGTTCGGTAGTAGCCCACGTTGCGATTCTCGCCGACATTGCCGTCGAGATCCGAGGTGAGCGCGGGCGAGGTGTTGCTGCCGGAGATCATCACCATGCCCGCGTCGGTAAGGAGTGGTGCCGCGGCTACAGCCGCGCCCGAGCATGAAGTCCCGATGACACCGAGTACGTCCTCGTCCGCGACGATCGTTTGCGCAGCCGCCTGCCCGCCGTCGCTGGAACACAAGTCGTCCAGCCCTACGCCGACCTCGACGTCGAAGCCGTGGATCGCGCCGAAGTGCTCAACGGCGAGCATCGTCGCACGTTGGTTGGGCAATCCGAGGAAAGCCACGTCACCGGTGATCGCTTCGAGCGAGCGGATTTGCACCGCATCGCCTTGCTCGATCTCAACCACTCCGAGTGCACCGGCCTCGGGTCGGTCGTCACCGCACGCTGCTGCAAACAGCGAGAGCGCGAACAGCGCCGCCACCAGCGTCAATAGCTTTCGTTTCATGCGCGAATCCTCCCCGTTGAGTCATCTTGGCGAGTCTGTGCAAGATTCCTGCGCGACCGGCGCTTGTGGCCTCAGCCGTCGGCTTCGTGCACAAGCGCCATCGTGGTTTGCCAAGCTGAATGCGTCTCGTCCTGACCCTAGATGACGCCCGCCGTCGGAAGGCATTCATTGAGCGCTTCTGTCGAACGCAGTTGGGGGCTGGGCAGGATCTCGCCCGAGGCGCTGTTTGCCGTCGGCGCGGTGTCGCAGTATCTCGGCGCCGCCACGGCGTTCGAGTTGTTCGACGAGATGGGGCCGGGCACCGTTGCACTGCTGAGGGTCGCAGGCGCCGGTGCCGTGCTCGTCGTGCTGCGGCGCTCGTGGCGGCGACACTGGTCGCGTATCGAGCTGGCGTGGACGGCCGCCTTCGGCGTCGCGCTGGCGTCGATGAACTTGTTCTTCTACCTCGCCATCGAGCGGGTGCCGCTCGGCAACTCGGTCGCCATCGAGTTCATCGGCCCGATTGCCGTCGCAGCGTTTGGCACCCGCACGCTGAGATCAGGTTGGGCGCTGGCGTTGGCAATTGCCGGGGTCGTGGTGCTGGCCGGTTTCGCGCCTCCCGAGGCACAGCTCGGCGCGCTGTTCTCGCTGATCGCAGGCGCGCTGTGGGCGGGCTACATCATCCTGGGGCACCGGGTGGCCCGTTCGGGCATGGCCGTGGACGGGCTGGGCGTCGGCATGCTCATCGGCGCCGTCGCCATCAGCCCGGCCGGTATCGGCGGCCTCGATGCCGGGGTGGGAGCACCGCTGCTGCTCGCAGGCGGCGTCGCCGCGGGCGTGCTGTCGAATGTCATCCCCTATGGCATCGACCAGATCGTGATGCAGCGTCTCGCACGGGCACGGTTCGCGCTGCTGCAGGCGCTGCTGCCGGTGACGGCGACGCTGATCGGGCTGGCGTGGCTCTCCCAGGTGCCGGACCTGCGCGAGGCGGCGGGCATCACAGCGGTCATCGCCGCCATCGTCATCAACCGCGAGTCCGATCCGACGCCAGGCGACGTCGTTCCCTGAACAGCGCGACTGTCTCAGAACAGCGGGTTGCGCCAAGTAGACGCCGCCGCCAGCGCTCCTGCGAATGACGCCGATCCGATGAGTGCCAGCAAGCCCCAGACCACCAGGGGCGAGCGGCGCATACGTGTGTCGACAGGCTCGCCCGAGAGCCGCTCGGCGAGCGTGGGCGGGTGCTGCCGCCGGCTCGTATCGCCGATGGCAAAACCGGCCAGCACGCCCGCCACCAGGCCGCCGAGGTGCCCGCCGATGGAAATGCCCGGAATGAGGAATGAGATGAAGACATTGATGATGATCAGGCTGCCCAGCCCGTCCCGCCACGGGTTGCCGCCCCGGAGGTACTCCACGACGAAGGCCGCGCCCATCAGGCCGTACACGGCGCCCGAAGCCCCCACCAC
>LXNJ01001189.1_pt1 | contig 15913 bp, 11 predicted proteins | sample 809081 | NCBI WGS metagenome assembly LXNJ01 (sample SAMN04870510, study PRJNA318959) | sponge metagenome | biome: sponge; feature: marine sponge reef; material: water | host: Petrosia ficiformis | place: Greece: Milos, Mediterranean Sea | collected 2013-05-29 | depth 5-7 m
ACGACCGTCGGCATCCAGGATCTCGACAACGGTCATATCATCGGGCAGTTGACCGGAGACGAGTACCCTTCCGACCTGACAACCGGCGCAGGAGAAATCGTAGCCCGGGGACCAAACGTGATGAAAGGCTACTGGAACAACCCCGAAGCGACCCGGCAAGTCATCGACGCCGACGGCTGGTGCCACACCGGCGACGTGGGCCGGTTCGAGAAGGGCTACCTCGTGATCACCGACCGGATCAAGCATATGATCGTTTCGGCGGGCGGGAAGAATATCTATCCGGGGCCTATCGAAGATGTCTTCAAGACGGCGCCGTTTATCGACCAGATCGTAGTGCTGGGAGAGGGACGGGAATTTCTGGCTGCGCTTGTGATGCCGAACCGGGATTTTCTCGAAACGTACGCCGCGGATCAGGGACTGGCGGCCGGAGAGAGCACGCCGCTGATCGCTCACGAAAAGGTGTTCGGTCTGTTCGACCGGGCGTTCCGGGAATACTCCCGCACCGCTGCCGCCCACGAAAAAATTCGAGCGTTCCGGCTACTGGACGAGCCGTTCTCCGTAGAAAACGGACTCCTCACGCCCACGCTGAAGCCGCGCCGATCCCGGATCGAGGCGCACTATGCTGCGTTGATCGCAGACATGTACGAGAAGTTGGGGCGGTGAAACCCGGCAGGGGGGCGTGCGTTACAAGCAGTTTTTTATCCGCTTTCGGCTTCGTGGAAGCGGAGCTGGCTTTTCGGGGTGTGGCGCAGCCCGGTAGCGCGCTTCGTTCGGGACGAAGAGGTCGTGGGTTCAAATCCCGCCACCCCGACCATTCCATATTCCCGGTGATTTCGCCGCCCTGCGCATCAGCGGAGGGCGGCGTACACGATGATTGACCACGGCTGCGGGAACCGGCCTGTCAGCCCACCTTGACCGCGATTTCCGGCGACGCCGGAAATTCCAAATGTCCGAAGTGAATGACCGGGTCCGAGCAAGAGAGGCGGGCGAAGTTGAAAAACGGGACAAGTGAGCAGCTATGGAACTGAAACTTGTTGTGCGTTTTCTCAGGCTTCCGGCCTTCTGCCAGATTCCAACGCCCATCGGCCCCTGCAATCCTGATTTCGGCGTTGTTCTTCGACGGAAGCGCCTGCGGGACGGCAAAGAGGGCGAGTTCTACTTCGTTGTTGAAAAAAAGGGCACGAACGAGCTTATGGACAAGAAGGCGCTTCGTGAGAGCGAGGTCTACAAGATCAAGTGCGCGATGAAGCACTTCGATGCGCCGGGGGTAGATGCCCATGTCAACTACAACGCGCCCGTCAAGGAATATCCTGTCTTCAAGGATCGCGCCAAAGGAGTGATGCATGCCTGAGAAAAGCAAATCCCATATGTCGGCAGTCGCCGGTTCGGATACGACTGCGCACCGGGTCGTAGTTATTCTCGAAGACGCCCGACGCCACGTAGCGCGGACGGTCAAAAACGCAATGGTTGTCGCGTATTGGCTGATTGGGCGGGAAATTGTGCAGGAACTTCAAGGGGGAGCGGACAAAGCCGAATACGGAAAACAGGTCATTGCCGATCTGTCTCGCCGGCTCACAGAGCGATATGGCAGAGGGTTTTCTGTTCCGAACGTGCGCAATTTTCGGCAGTTCTACCTGGTTTATCAACAACGCATTCCGGAGATTCGCTACCCGGCGGGCGTTGAATCCGCAACCGGGTTTCATCCCGATCTGTCCTGGTCGCACTATCGCGCGCTGATGCGCGTCGAGAACGAGGAGGCGCGGCAGTTCTATGAACAGGAGGCCGCTCGGAAACACTGGGACAAGCGGCGACTTGAACGACAGATCAACACCCTGCTCTTTGAACGTCTGCTCAAAAGCCGCGACAAGGACGGTGTGTTGCAACTCGCCAATGAAGGACAGGCGATCGAACACCCCATAGACACCATCAAAGATCCTTATGCCCTGGAGTTCCTGGGGCTTCCCGAGTCGCATCGATTGCTCGAAAGCGATCCGGAGGCGGCTCTTGCGACCCGCATGCAGGAGTTTCTGCTGGAATCAGGGGCTGGACTTGCCTTCGTGGCCCGACAGAAACGGCTGACGCTGGATGGAGATCGCTTCTATGCGGACCTGGTCTTCTATCACGTGCGCCTGAAGTGCTATGTAATCATTGACTTGAAAACAGAAAAGCTCACTCATGGCGACATCGGCCAGATGCGGATGTACGTTCACTATTTTGATCGTAAAGTATGCACCCGGGAGGACAACCCTACGATTGGCTTGATCCTCTGCACCGACAAGGACGACGCCGTCGTCGAATACGTGCTCGACAAGGACAACGAACATATTGTCGCCAATCGTTACAAGCTGGAACTTCCGACCAAGGAAGAGCTGTACAGATTGCTTCTGGAATGGCGCTCCGAGAACGAAGGGGATAAGTCATGAACAAGACCATTATGGGCGGATCCTCGCCGTGATTGTGTACTCGAAACAGGTTCGCATATCGACAAGGAGCCCCGACCCTCGGAAATCGGCCTAAACATTGTCGTTTGGGCCGATTTTTTTATGCACAGACCCTTCCGTTTCACGAAACCATTTCCGGCTTTGTCGTTTTACGAACAACAAGCAATCCGGATAATGCACGTCGCTGCTCGTTCCGTTTCATGCTCTCTGCACTGAGAACATACAGGCTTCTTTCCACGCTGCTCGGCCTGAGTTTGCTGTTCGGCGTGGCGGCGCCTTTGGTGCAAACGACCTGCGCCATGGGGCAAAACGACCGGCACGGAGCCCACGACTGCCATTCCGAAAACACGCATTCCCATGCGTCTGCCGAGGCGCCGGCGCCTCCCTGCCCGCACGAACACGAAGGGGAAGCAACGCATGAAGGAGTTGTCCCCTCTTCGTTGGATACCCGGCCATGCTGCGCATTCAAATCGGCTTCGAGCGGCGAGACCGTAGCGCTTCTTTCCAGGACCTCATGCCGGGATGCGAGCAATCTTTCCCTTGCTCCCCTTCCTTATACCGGATACGAAGCGCCGGAAAACGTATCTGCACTCCCACGCATCTGCGCCCCACCACCCCTTATCGACTTTCCCCTCGTCGACAGGCAGGCCCTTCTCGCTACGTTCCTGATCTGACAGGCTTGTTGCTTCCCACTACTCCTTGAGGTCCGGATCGACCGTACCTCTCGTGTTTGCAACAGGAAGTCTTAACAGGTCAGGAAATCCATGAAGCTGATTCAATCCATTGGCGCAGTCCGCGCCATACTCGTCGCCCTGCTTCTGCTCCCGGCGATTGCGCATGCAAAGCATCGACCGCTTGTACCGGCCGACACGCTCCTAAGCCTCGACGATCTCTTAACGGAGGTACGGGTCAACAACCCGTACCTGCGAGTGTCCCGACTGGAAGCAGAAGCACAGGCCACCCGAAGCCGCCAGGTGTCCGTCTTGCCGGATCCTTCCGTGACGATCGGTTACCAACCGTACCCGCTCCTGACGGCGCGCGGCGCACAGCGCAGCCAATGGCGCATCGAACAGATGGCGCCGTACCCCGGCAAGCTCAGTCTCCAGGGCGCCATCGCCGACCTGAGCGCCGAAGTTACAGGCTTTGAAGCAGATACCTTCGAAGAGGACCTGCTCTTCGAGACCAAGCAGGCGTACTACGAACTCTATCGAGTCCAGCAACAGGAGCAGCTCATCCTCGCTTTCCGGGACAGGTTGGAGAGCTTTGAAGAAGCCGCCGCCGCGCAATACGAAGTGGGTACCGGCATGCAACAAGCCATCCTGAAAGCGCAACTGGAGAAGAACACACTCGCGCGCGTGCAGCTTGAACTTGCAGAGCGTCGCCGTACAGCGGCCGAAACTCTGGCGCGCCTGCTCAACCGGCCCACATCCGACGCCTTTATGGCCGGCATCCGGGTCGAGGCGCCGCCCATCCCCCGCCTTGATAAAGCCGCATTGTTGGAGATCGCCCTGAGGGAGCGGCCCGAAGCCGATGCGCTCGACGCTGCAGCGCGACGCGCCGATGCCCGGATCGCACTGGCCCGCAAGCAGTTCATGCCCGACTTCGGCCTGAACATCACCTGGTTCGATATAGGTAGCGCCGACACGCCGCCGACGGCCACGGGGCGCGATGCCGTCGCGATCGGAGCTACCATCAACGTGCCGATTCGACGTGGGAGCCTACGGGCCCGGTTGGAGGAAGCCCGCGTACGCCGCATTCAGATCGAGGCGCGTCAGGAAGCGCTTGAGACCTCGTTCCGGACGCAGATCGCCGATCTGGTAAGCCGGCTGCGCGGGGAAGCACAACAACTCGCCCTCTATCGGGAAGCCCTTATTCCTCAAGCTGAGACCACACTTCAGGCTACGCTCGGCGCCTACACCACCGGTCGCACCGATTTCCTTGACCTCCTCGACGCCGAGCGCATGCTCTTCTCGTTGAGAACGGGCTACGAAGACACGTACGCGCGCTACCTGAAGACGACCGCCGCCCTCGAACGAGCGCTGGGTATCCGCTCGCTTGCAGACATTGACACGCTTTAGATGCCTAATCCGGCATCCAGCCAGACCTTTGAATACCATGAACATACAACGATTCATCAAATGGCTCGGGATCCCGCTGCTGCTTGCGGCGCTTGCTGCCGGGGGTTTTTTTCTCGGGCGCATCACCACGGACGGAACGGCAACCGTAGCTCGGCACGAGATGTCCATCGCCGAAGGCGAGCGCAAGATCCTCTACTGGCAAGCGCCTATGGACCCGACGGAGATGTACGACCGGCCCGGCAAGTCGAAAATGGGTATGGATCTCGTCCCTGTTTACGAGGATAAAGCAGCACAGCAAGAGACCGCCGCCGAGCGCAAAGTCCTTTACTGGCAAGCGCCTATGGACCCGACGGAGATGTACGACCGGCCCGGCAAGTCGAAGATGGGCATGGATCTGATCCCCGTCTACGAGGACGAAGCAGGAATGGAATCGGGCAGTATGGTGTCCATCGACCCGGCGACCGTACAGAACATGGGTGTACGCACCGATCACACCCGGCAGATGGACTTTTCCCGCACGATCCGCACCGTCGGCGAGGTCCGGTACGACGAGGAGCGTCTCTATCTGGTCAACGCCAAGATCTCCGGCTGGATCGAAAAGCTTTACGTCAACTTCATCGGCGACCAGGTCCGGCAGGGAGACCCGTTGATGGAAATCTACTCCCCGGAACTGGTCGCCACCCAGCAGGAATATCTGCTGGCGCTCAAAAACTACCGGATGCTGGTCGAAAGCAGCGTTCCTTCGGTCCGGGAAGACGCCGAAAAATTACTGGCCTCGGCTCGCACCCGCCTTGAATACTGGGACATCCCCCCCTCGGAGATCGAGCGTCTGGAGCAAACCGGCGAGGTGAAAAAGACCACCCTGCTCGAAGCCCCTGCCACCGGCATCGTCGTGAAAAGAGACGCCATGGAAGGCGCCTATATCGAGGCTGGAATGGACCTCTTCGAAATCGCCGATCTGCGGACGGTGTGGGTGCATGCCAGCTTCTACGACAACGAGGCGCCGTGGATCAGTGAGGGACAACCGGTCGAGATGGAACTATCCTACTTACCGGGAAAGACCTATACAGGACAGGTTTCCTACATCTACCCCTATCTGCGCGAGAAAGCTCGCGATGTGCATGTGCGCCTGATCTTTTCCAATCCGGATCTGGACCTCAAGCCGGGGATGTACGCCAATATCCGGCTCCAGGGCAAGGTCATACCCGATGCGTTGGTAGTGCCCTCCGAGGCCGTGATTCGTTCCGGCACACGTGCAATCGTCTTCGTGGCCCACGGAGAAGGTCGATTCGAGCCGCGCGAAATCCGGATTGGCGAAGAAGGCGGTGCGGGGAATAGCCTGGTACGGGTGCTCTCCGGCCTGTTGGGCGACGAAGAAGTCGTCACGTCAGCCCAATTCATGCTGGATAGCGAAAGCCGCTTGCAGGAGGTTATCCGGAAAATGTTGCAAGAGCGGACGCAATCGGACGCACAGCCTGCCGGGGAAGAGCCGGGAGCCATCCCGGAAATGGTATCCACAGCGTCCGACGAATCGGATGCGGAAATGGATCGTCCGCATTGAGTCGGGACCCATCCCCGATTCCTTATTCCCCGACCGTTTACAGAGAAAATCATGCTGGAAAAGATCATAGAGGCCTCGGTCAATAACCGCTTGCTGGTGATCGTCTTCACCCTCCTGATCGGACTGGCCGGGGTCTATGCAATGCTCCGCACGCCCGTAGACGCCATCCCCGACCTGAGTGACGTGCAGGTAATCGTCTTCACCGAATATCCGGGCCAGGCCCCGCAGGTCGTCGAAGACCAGGTCACGTATCCGCTCACGACGGCCATGCTGGGGGTGCCCTTTGCGAAAGCCGTGCGCGGCTATTCGTTCTTCGGCTACTCGTTCGTCTACATCATCTTCGAAGACGGCACGGACATGTACTGGGCCCGCAGCCGGGTCCTGGAGTATCTCAACTATGTGGCGAACCGGCTTCCCGACGGCGTGACGCCCACCCTGGGGCCGGACGCCACCGGCGTAGGCTGGGCCTTCGAATATGTGATCGACGGCGGAGACCGGTACGACCTTCAGCAGCTGCGCTCCATTCAGGACTGGTTTCTGCGCTATGAACTGATGAGCGTGCCCGGGGTGGCCGAAGTGGCTTCCATCGGCGGCTACGTCAAGCAGTATCAGGTCGAGGTCGATCCCAACAAGCTGCTGGCCTACAACATTCCCCTGTCGAAAGTACGCACGGCCCTGCAACGCAGCAACAACGACGTGGGCGGCAGACTGGTCGAAATGGGCGAGACCGAGTTCATGGTGCGGGGTCTGGGCTACATCCAATCCATCGAGGACATAGAGAACACGCCCGTCGGGGTGGACGAGAACGGCACGCCCATCCTGATCCGGAACATCGCCCATGTACACCTGGGGCCCGAGTTGCGCCGCGGTCTGGTGGATCTGGACGGCGAAGGCGAAACCGTCGGCGGGATCGTCGTCATGCGCTATGGAGAAAACGCCCTGAAGACGATCGATGCCGTCAAGGCGAAACTGGAGGAACTGAAGGCGGGATTGCCGGAAGGAGTAACCGTCCAGGCCGTCTATGATCGCAGCAGCCTCATCGAGCGCGCCATTGACAATCTGAAAGGAAAGCTTCTCGAGGAGAGCCTCATCGTCGCGCTGGTGACCATCCTTTTCCTGCTGCATGTCCGCAGCGCCTTCGTGGCGATCTTCACCCTCCCGATGGGGATTCTGATCGCGTTCCTGATCATGCATTACCAGGGCCTCAATGCGAACATCATGTCGCTCAGCGGTATCGCCATCGCCATCGGCGCGATGGTCGACGCGGCGATCGTGATGATCGAAAACGCCCACAAACACCTGGAGCGCGACGCTGGAAAGAAAGACCGATGGCGCATCATTACCGATGCGTCCAAAGAAGTCGGGCCGGCGTTGTTCTATTCGCTGCTGATCGTCACGCTCTCCTTTCTGCCCGTATTCACGCTTCAGGCGCAGGAAGGCCGCCTCTTCAAGCCGCTGGCGTTCACGAAAACCTACGCCATGGCGGCCTCGGCGCTGCTGGCCATTACGGTGGTGCCGGTGCTCATGGGCTACTTCATACGCGGCAATATCCTGCCGGAGAAAAAGAATCCCATCAATCGCTTTCTGATTGGCGTCTATCGCCCGGTGATTCACGCCGTACTCCGGTTCAAATGGATAACTATTGCGGCGGCGCTGGTCATCCTCGGAGCCACGGCCTATCCCCTCGGCAAGCTCGGCTCCGAATTTATGCCGCCGTTGAACGAGGGGGATCTGCTCTACATGCCCACCACCGATCCGGGCATCAGCATTACCAAGGCCAGGGAACTCCTGCAACAAACGGACAAGATCATCAAGAGCTTCCCCGAGGTGGATCATGCTTTCGGCAAGGTGGGGCGGGCCGAAACGGCGACGGACCCGGCGCCATTGTCCATGATAGAAACCACGATCACCCTGAAGCCGGAGGAGGAGTGGCGAGAAGGCATGACCATGGATAAACTCGTCCGGGAACTCGATGCCGCTATCGACTTTCCGGGTCTCACCAACGCCTGGACCATGCCCATCAAAACACGTATCGATATGCTCTCGACGGGCATCAAGACGCCGGTGGGCGTCAAACTTATGGGCCCCGACCTGAACGTGCTTTCCGATCTGGGGCAACGCGTTGCGGCCATCCTGCAGACGGCGCCGGGCACATTGAGCGCCTTCCCGGACAAGACCGTCGGCGGCAACTTTATCGACTATCGCATAAACCGCGAAGAAGCCGCCCGGTACGGCCTGACGGTGGGCGACGTGCAGGATGTGATCATGTCGGCCATCGGCGGGATGAATGTCACACAGACCGTCGAGGGGCTTGAGCGGTATCCGGTCAACGTCCGTTACAGCCGCGAGTTGCGCGATAATCTGCCGGCGCTCCGGCGGGTGCTGATTCCTACCCCTACGGGGGCGCAGGTCCCGCTGAGCTATGTAGCCGATTTCAGCATTGTCAATGGGCCGCCGGTCATTAAGAGCGAAAATGCGCGCACGACGTCCTGGGTCTATGTGGACATCCGCGACATCGATGTGGGCACCTACGTGAAGAACGCCCGCGCTGTCGTGCACGAGCAGGTAGACCTGCCGGAGGGATACAGCATGGTCTGGAGCGGACAGTATGAATACATGGAACGGGCCCGGCAGCGCCTGCAAATCGTTATTCCGCTGACGCTCGTAATCATCTTTCTGCTGCTCTACCTGAACTTCAAGAACATTACCGAGAGCCTGATCGTGATGTTGTCGCTGCCGTTTTCGCTTGTCGGCGGGGTCTGGTTGCTGTATCTGTTCGACTACAACCTGAGCGTAGCTGTCGGGGTCGGCTTCATTGCGCTGGCCGGCGTCGCCGCGGAAACCGGCGTGATCATGTTGATCTATCTCGATCAGGCCTATAAGGAGAGGCTCTTGCGCGGACAGATGACCTCGTTGAAGGATCTGTACGAAGCCATCATTGTGGGCGCGGTCGAGCGGGTCCGTCCCAAGATGATGACCGTCATGGCCATCATGGCCGGTCTGTTGCCCATTTTATGGGGGCACGGCACGGGCTCCCAGGTAATGAAACGCATCGCGGCGCCGATGGTCGGGGGGATGGTTTCGTCGACGATCCTGACGCTGGTCGTCATCCCGGTCATTTACTATCTATGGAAAAGCCAGGCGTTGAAGAGGCGGGCACAAACCTCTGACCGGGGCGCATGAACCAAACGCAGCGGTACACGTAAGGCATTGTCGAGTTTTTTCGGACCATCCCGGACCATCACTCTATACCCCGTGGAAGCATTCGTCGATTGGTTTATGGGCTTGGGGGAGCGCTACAACGTCAATCCGATCGTCTTCGGATCGATTTACGTAGGCGCCATTCCCTTCTTTACGGCCTCCATCGCCTGGCTCGTTCGGAACCTGCGCCGCCGCCGGTCGATCGTGGCTCCCGTGTTATCCGCCTCGTTCTTCTTCGTATCGGCCTACCTGTACCTGGTCGTCGTCGGACGCGACATCCCCGTCTGGGTGTACTTCTTCGTCGGCGCCATGGTCGTCTTCGGGGTATTCTCCACCCTGAAAAAAATCCGGGGGCAGTTGAAGGAAGGGGGAAAAGAAACGGTGCGCACTGATCCGTTGAAGGAGGAGAAAGAGGGAGACGAGGCGCACTGATCCATTGAAGAAGGGGTAGAGGGAAAGGGGACGCAATGATCCGTTTTTATATCTTTTGAGTAATTTTTATACCTTTTAAGCACCATTTATATACCTTTTCAGGATACTTTTTACTCAAAAGGGTATATTAAGGGCGCACCTGACTTCCTTCTATCAAAGTATCCCGATACGTTATGCAATTCGAATTCGACCCCGGAGAAAGCGAGCGCAATCTCCACAAACACGGCATAGACTTCCAGTCGGCCCAAGCCTTATGGGACGATCCCTCGCTGCTTGAGACGCCTGTCAAAACGGAGGGCGAGCCAAGATGGCTCGCTACGGGCGAAATCGCAGGTACGCGATGGTCGGCAATAATCGCCTATCGCGATCGGGCAATCCGCATCGTCTCGGTGCGGCGATCGGAAAAAAGAGGGGAACGCTGTATGAATACCGCCGAATTCGACGCGGCTTTCGATAAGGGCGAGGATATAACGGGCGCGCTGGATATAGCCAAGGCGCAGCGGCCCAAACGGAAGAGCAAGCGGATTAGCATCGATTGTCCCGTATGGATGATTGAAGGAGTCGAAGAAGAAGCCGACCGCTTGGGGGTCACGCGGCAATCGCTTATCAAGATGTGGCTGGCGGAACGGCTGGAAGGGTTGGATTGAGGGGATTGCGGTTCCCTCCCCAGCCCTTACCTGTGCTCCGGGTTCGCATGATCGAACCGGCACCCTGCGCCCCAGGCGGCGCGCCGGTTCCCATGCGCCGGAACGCCGCCGGCGTCCTTGAGCATCCGGGCGAAATGCATCAGATTCCACGTCATGAACGTGGTGTTGCGCTGGGTGAACTCGTTTTCCGGCCCGCCGGACCCCTCGTCAAGGTATGACGGCCCCGGTCCCGCCTCGCCAATCCATCCCGCATCGGCCTGCGGCGGGATCGTATAGCCCACATGCTGCAAGGCGTACAGAATGCTCATGGAGCAATGCTTCGCGCCATCCTCGTTGCCTGTAACGAGGCAGCCCCCTGTCTTGCCGTAATAGGCATACTGGCCCGCGTCGTTAAGCAGCGCCGAGCAGGAATAGAGCCGCTCGACGACCTGCGTACATACGGACGATTTCTCGCCCAGCCAGATGGACGAACCGATCACGAGGATGTCGGCGGCGCGCACCTTCTCGTACAACATGGGCCAGTCGTCCCGATCCGCTCCGTGCTCGGTCATGTCGGGATAAACTCCGAATGCAAGGCGATAATCCACCGGGCGCAGCGATTCCACCGCGATTCCGTTCTTCTCCATGATGGCGATGGACACATCCATCAGCCCCTGCGTGTGGGATCGTTCGGGGGACGGCTTCAACGTGCAATTCAGAAAGAGTGCGCGAAGGTCCGAAACATCCCCCTCGTACGAGGCGCAAAGCGCTTCTTGCATGGGGGATAACGTGTGATCGGGCATAGCGTTAAAGGAGTGGTGATCGGATCCCTTCCGGTCGTCAACCGTTTACCGGAACGCCGCGTTCCGGAGGGTATTCCAGAGGGTATTAGGGATATCTTCCTTTGCGCCAAATGCATCGAATCGTCCGCGTACGGGATCGACCGCCGAACAAGGTCCCGCCAACCGCCTGCACGCGGTAGGACCTCGTGCAATAACCCGTTCGATCACACGACCTCTCCTTAACCATGCCCGACCAGCCAGCCCCCGAAACGAACAGGTACAGCCGCCTGATCACGCAGCCCCTTACGCGGGGCATTTCGCAGGCCATGCTGTACGCCACCGGGCTCACGGAAGAGGATATGAACAAGCCGCAGGTCGGTATCGTGTCCAATTGGTGGGAGGGCAATCCCTGCAACATGCACCTCGACAAGTTGGCCGCGCAGGTGCGCGAGGCGGTCGTCGCATCCGGTCTGGTAGGGCTGCGGTTCAACACGATCGGGGTCTCCGACGGCATCAGCATGGGCACCGACGGCATGAGCTTCTCGCTCCAGTCCCGCGACCTCATCGCCGACTCGATCGAGACCGTGGTGCGGGCGCAGTGGTACGACGCCGTAGTGGCCATTCCGGGCTGCGACAAGAACATGCCCGGCTGCATCATGGCGCTGGGCCGGCTGAACCGACCGGGCATTGTGGTCTACGGCGGCACGATCCTTCCCGGGCGCACGTATCTGCGGGGCGGGGAGCAAAAGCGCGACATCATCTCCGCCGCACAATCTTACGGCGAATACCTTGCGGGCGCCATTACCGACGAGGAACGCAAAACCATTGTCCGGCACTCGTGCCCGGGCGCAGGCGCATGCGGGGGCATGTATACGGCGAACACCATGGGCTGCGCCATCGAGGCGCTGGGTATGTCGCTTCCCTATTCTTCCTCCACGCCCGCCGTATACCACCAAAAAATGGACGAATGCCGCCGGGCGGGCGAGGCCGTGGGCGAATTGCTCCGGCAGAATCTCAAACCCCGCGACATCATGACGCGGCAGGCTTTCGAGAACGCCATGGTGGTCGTGATGGCGCTGGGCGGCTCGACGAATGCCGTCCTGCATCTCATTGCGATGGCCCGCGCCTCGGAGATCGACCTGTCCATGGACGATTTCCAGCGGGTCAGCGACCGCGTGCCGTACCTCGCGGACCTGAAACCCAGCGGCCAGTACGTGATGGCGGACCTGCACGAGATCGGGGGGACGCCTGCCGTCATGAAGTACCTGCTCGAGGAAGGCTATCTCGACGGCTCCTGCATGACGGTGACCGGCAAAACGCTTGCAGAGAACCTCGAACCCCTGCCGGGTCTCGCCGAAGGACAGGACCTCGTGCATTCGCTCGAAAAACCCCTGAAAAAAACAGGGCACCTCACGATTCTCTACGGGAATCTGGCTCCCAAAGGAGCCGTAGCCAAGATAACCGGCAAGGAAGGCACCTATTTCAAGGGCCCGGCCCGGGTGTTCGACGCCGAGGAGGACATGCTGGACGGGCTGAAGGCCGGCCGGATACAAAAGGGCGACATCGTGATCATCCGATACGAAGGGCCCAAAGGCGGCCCCGGCATGCCGGAAATGCTCACCCCCACATCCGCCATCATGGGCGCCGGCCTCGGCAAGGATGTGGCGCTAATGACCGACGGGCGCTTCAGCGGCGGATCGCACGGATTCATCATCGGGCATGTCTGCCCGGAAGCCCAGGAAGGCGGCCCCATCGCCTTCGTCCGGAACGGCGACATCGTAACCATCGACGCCGAGCAGCGCACTATCGACATGGATGTCGGCGAGGACGAACTGGCCCGCAGGAAAGAAAATTGGTCCGCACCCGCCTTCAAGGCCACGCGAGGCACGCTGTACAAGTACATCAAGTGCGTCCGGCCCGCCAGCCTCGGCTGCGTGACGGACGAGTAAGGCGATCAGGGAAGCAGAGAACCCGGAGGGCCTCTGTAGTTTCGAAACGCCGGAGGGACTCTTCGAAGAGTTGGGTATTTGATTCTGTTCAGGAAGTAACTTTTCCCGCCGCAGCGTGTATGCGTTCGCAAGTCAAGAAACGAAACCCGTCGCGGCGATCTTCGCCTGTCTTCCTGAACATGGTTCCGATCAGGTGTTCGTATCGAGGAAAATAGGTGTCCCCCTGATAATTCCCTTCCACGACGGTTAATTCCCACCGGTCCGCGCGTTCGAGAAATTGTTCGTAGATGGTTGCGCCGCCGCCGATGAAGACGCGCGGCGCCTCCTGCGCAGAAGTCAGGGCAGCCTCGGGATCGGGAAAGGTCTCGATATCGGGGTACCCTTTGAGTTTCCCCCGGGAAGTGACGACCAGCAAGCGCCGGTCGGGCAGCGGCCCGCCGAACTGATCTACAACCGATTCGAACGTACGACGGCCCATGATCATGGGATGGCCCGAGGTCAATCGTTTGAACCGTTTCAGGTCTTCGGAGAGACGCCAGGGCAGCCGGTTTCCCTGGCCGATGACCCGGTTCGTCTCCGCCACGGCGGCAATGAGGACGATTTCTGCTCCGGCGCGGCGCGTATCGGTCATGGTTGCGGAGCAGGATGAGGTCGCGGTGCTTTGCGCACAGGCAAGCCGAGCTGGTTCATTCGGTCAGGTCGCGGTGCAGCGTAGCGATCCAGCGCTCGGTGGAAATGAAACCGTCGCCCCACGAAGCCCATTCGTCGCCCGCGCCCGCCGCCTGTAACTCCTCAAGGCTGTGGCCCGCCTCGATCCCCGTAGCGATGGCGGCCCAGGTTTCCTCGATCATGCGCAGATAGGTTTCGAGGTCGGACGGCGAGGCGATAGGGCCGTGGCCCGGAATGATCCTGGTTTCGGCGTCGACGTGCGCCAATACCGCGCGGCCCGCCGCAACGATCCCCTCGACGGTCCCGCCGCTGTCTATATCGACGAAGGGAAAGCGCGGGTTGAAGAAGGTATCGCCCATGTGGACGACATTGGAGCCGGTGAAGAAAATGAGCGCGTCCCCGTCGGTGTGGGCATGGGGAACGTGCAGCACCTTGACTTCCTCGCCGTTGAAGTGGATGGAGATCGCATCGTCGAAGGTGATCACCGGCAAGGCCGCGGGCGGCGCCGGCGGGGTGACCCGGTCGCCGCGGCGCTGCTCGGTCATCAGCCGGGCGCGGACATTGTGGTGGGCGATGATCGGGGTTTCGACGCCGAACACCTCGTTGCCGCCGGTATGGTCGCCATGAAAATGGGTATTGAGGAGGAATTTGAGTTCGCCCTCGCCGAGCCCCTCGAGCCGGGCGCGAATTTGATCGGCCAGCGGGGCGAATTTGTCGTCGACCATCAGGAAGCCGTCCGCACCGGCGGAGACGCCGATATTGCCGCCCTGACCGCTGATCATGTGAATCGATCCGGCGACAGGGGAAACGGCAAGGTCCTGAGCGGCGGCAGGCAGGGCGACGGGTAGCGCCGCAAACAACATCGCAAAAAGCAGGGATCGGGTCATGGCAGGTCCTCGTGCGGTGGGAGAAAGGCGGCAGGAAAAGGCGATGGGGGAAGGCCCTTATAACCTCGGTGACAAGAGCCTTTGGATGGCTACGGAAGAACAGGAGGAGGGGTTCCGGAGGGGGGCCTTGCCGTATGGCCCGAAATAGCCTACATACCTCCTTTTACCCCCCGGAAAATAATCGTACAATGAATCGTTCGGCATTGCAGAGTACCGGAATGTTCGCATTGCGGGTCGAGAAAACGAACTGTCGGCGCCGCTTTTCCTGCCCAGCCGTCATAGGCCGTTCTCCGTCAACATTATTCCGATAGAGTCTTCGCTGTCGTCATCCTGTAGCCGCTACTAACGAACCGTCAAATCGGATTCCTTACCCCCCTTCACACCGCAATCGGCGCCCGGATGTGCGCATGGGGATAGTAATCCACGATCTCGAAATCCTCGTACGCATACTCGTAGATCGAAGGCGGTTTGCGGTGGACGACAAGGCGCGGCAGCGTCCCCGGTTCGCGCTGGAGTTGTTCCCGGACCTGATCCAGGTGGTTCAGGTAAATGTGGCAATCCCCGCCGGTCCATACGAATTCTCCCGGCTTCAGGTCGCACTGCTCCGCAAACATGTGCGTCAGGATCGCATAGGACGCGATATTGAAAGGCAGGCCCAGAAAACTGTCCACGCTCCGCTGGTAAAGCTGGCAGGATAATCGCCCCTGGGCCACATAAAACTGGAAGAGCGCGTGGCAAGGCGGCAGGGCCATGTGCTCCAGTTCGTCCACCTTCCAGGCGCTGACGATGTGACGGCGGGAATCGGGATTCCCTCGCAAGCTCCGCAGCACGGCGTCGATCTGGTCGTGAATGCTCCCGTTGTCCCCTTCCCAGCGGCGCCATTGCTTCCCGTACACCGGGCCGAGGTCGCCGTCCTCGTCGGCCCACTCGTCCCATATCGTAACGCCATGCTCGTTCAGGTACTGGACGTTCGTATCGCCGTTCAGAAACCAGAACAACTCATGGAAAATGCTGCGCAGGTGCAGCTTCTTGGTCGTCAGCAGAGGAAATCCCTCGGCCAGATCGAAGCGCATCTGGTACCCGAACGTGCTGATCGTGCCCGTGCCCGTACGATCGTCCTTGCGAACGCCGCGATCCAGAATGTGCTGGAGGTAATCGAGGTACTGGCGCATCGGGGAAGGATGGACCAGGTTGAAGGTTGGCGCTTGGGTGCCGGGCGGCGCGCGGAATCCGGGCAACGAAAATCCGCAAGACATTACTCTGTGCAGACCCGATAATCCCCCCGTG
>LXNJ01001190.1_pt1 | contig 15912 bp, 15 predicted proteins | sample 809081 | NCBI WGS metagenome assembly LXNJ01 (sample SAMN04870510, study PRJNA318959) | sponge metagenome | biome: sponge; feature: marine sponge reef; material: water | host: Petrosia ficiformis | place: Greece: Milos, Mediterranean Sea | collected 2013-05-29 | depth 5-7 m
GGCGCGCGTTGGTGGTGCATGGCAGCGATGGCATGGACGAAATCACGACCACCGGGCCGACTCGCTTCAACGAAGTGGTCCGCGGCAAGGTTGCCAGAGTGGGGTCGCTCGAGCCTGCCGCGTTTGACGTAGCGCCGGCCAGCGCGGACTCGCTCTCCGGCGGCGATGCCGCTTGCAACGCCGCGATCATCCGATCCGTGCTGGCCGGCGAGCGCGGCCCGGCGCGAGACATCGTGGTGGTGAACGCCGCGGCCGCCATTCACATGGCCGAACGGGCCACCAGTTGGCGCGCTTCCGCCGAAGTCGCCCGCGCGACGATCGACTCGGGCGCGGCCGCCGCGACACTCGCGAAGCTCGCCGAGGTGTCATCGCGGTTAGCTCAGAGAGGCTAGACCCCGCAGCTCGGGTCGGAAACCTATTCTCTCCCCTCGCGCCCCAGGGCTCGCTCAAGCGCCACTATGCGGCGCTGCAACGCGGCCGCCATGGGCTCCGGCATGCGGTCAAAGCGATCCTCGCCGGACTTCTGCTTGTGGCTGACCTCACTGAACAGCTCGAGCGCCGTGGCCCGCTGGCGCGCCGACTCGTACAGGTCGGCCGCTTCCAAGGGGAACATGTAGGCTCGCGGGAAGTCCTCGGCCAAACTGGCGAACGCCTCAGCCGCCGCCTTGGGAGTGCGTTCCGAGCGCTGGATCACTGCCAGCAAGAGGCGCGCCTCGTCCCGATTCTCGACGCCTTCTTGGGCAACTCGCTCGACCAGTTGGATTCCCTTCTTCTTGTTGCCTCCGAATCCGCGCACGGCGATCATCACCCGCAGGGCCCAAGGCAACTTGCCCACTATGTACTCTTGGAAGCCTGCCACCAAGAGCCCGTCCGGGAAGTCCGGATAGAGCTCGCCCAGGCGGTAGCTGAGCGCCCGCGCCTGCCGGCCGCTCGCCAGCGCCTTGAAATACGCCTTGGCTACGAAGTAGTCGTGGGTAGCCTGCACGAGGTAGAGCTGTGCGAGCGAGTGCAGGGCTTCCCTGTCGTCTGCGGACTCAGCCAGGACTCGCTCGCAGGCCTGCCGCCCTCGCTCCAGCGCGGCCAAGATCTGCCTGCTGACTTCAGGGTCCGGTTTGGGCTTCTTCCCAGAGCGATACTGCCGGTCGCCTCGAAATGCCCTGGTGCCGACATGGCCGAGGCGATGGAGTTCTTGGTAGAGCAGCGCCTTGGTCAGCAGCAGATGCGCCGCGGGGCTGTCCGGCTCGCTATCCAAGTGCCGTTCGAATGTCGCGACCGCGAGCCCGAACTCGCGGTTGAGGTAGTGGTCCATGCCTGCATCTCGGTCACTAGCGGCCAGCGCCATGCCGTTGCCTAGCAAGGACAGTCCGAGGGCGCAGCAGAGTTGCCACATTCGCAAGCCAAGCACGAACGCTCAACTCAGCACGAGCATTTCAAGCAACGAGTCCCGCTTGAGGAAGAAATGGACGGAACGGAATTGCGGGAACTCGAATTCCAAATCGCGCGGAGTCAGGAGTTGGCGAGGCCGACGACGTCCGACCTCGTGCAGGCTCACCGAAGTCGGGGACTTCACCGCGCCATCGAGGATCGAGATCGTGCCGTCGTCGTGGGGCTCTTGGAACAAGCAGAACATGACCGAATTCGGACGCACGATCCTAGCCAGATGAGCGATCGTGCTTTGCATTGCGGACCGGTCCAACTGCTGCAGCACGTCCCACGCCAGCACGGCGTGAAAACTGCGCGGTGCAAAGTCCAGATGCTGCCGCACGAAACGATCCGCTGCTCGCCGCGATACTTCGCCGTCCTGCCCCGCCAGCGTGGGTCGCGCCTCGTCGTAGCACATCGCCAAGCTGACGTAGTGCAAGTGGTGGCCCAACTCCCCCAGTTGCGCGGTCGTTTCGGGCGACAGCGTGCCCAAGTCCAGAATGTTCAACTCTCGCGTGTCGCGCAGGTGTTGAAAGAAAAACTCGACGCCGTGGCTGCTGCGCGAACCCGAGTTGTCCTCAAGGCGCTCTGCGGGCGCTGTACTGGACGCCACCGATAGGGCGTCAGCTACCGAGCGGTCTGGTTTGCTCCGGGTCCACCAAGACACACTCGCAACAAGCCTCCGGTGTTAGCCAGCCAAACCCTCTCATGGCTTGACGACCGGCCGCTGTGGAATCGCAGGCGCAGGCACTCTGCCAGGCGCCCGGCTCGGCGGGGCAGGCTTGGCCACGGGACCTGTAGGCGCCGCCTCCGCCTTCTTCTCCGGCGGCGGAGCAGCCTGCGCGGCTGGCGGCAGCCGCTCCTGCTTGGGCTCATGGACCGCACTGGTGCCGACAAAGACCGCACCATCTCGAATCTCAAGGCGGCGGGTGATCAAATCGCCCTCGAATCGTCCCGTCTTGGCGATTTCGACTCTCTCGCTGGCATTGATCTTGCCCTTCACCTGGCCGTGAATCAAGATCGACTTAGCTTCGATAGTGGCATGCACGTTGCTCTTCGGGCCGATCACGACGGAGTGCTGCGGCACGGAGATAGAACCCTCCACCGAACCATCCACCAAGAAGTCCTCGCCGCTGTGGATCTCTCCCGTGAACTTGATCGACTGGCCCATGCGCGACGAATTCGCCGCATCCGCCGATCGCTTGGGCTCAGCGGGCTGCGGTGGCGCAGCCACTGGCCGCGGCGGAGCCTCCCTAGGTGGAGCCTGTTGCTGGGCCGATCCAAGTTGCATGTCCGGACCGTTGGATTGATCTTCTTTGCGTCCCCACATATTGTTTCTCGCGATTGTTCGATCTCCGCTCAGCAAGATTCGGAGACTCTAGTATAGCCGCAAGCGGCGGCGGCTTCGCTCGATGCTCGCTCCGTCCGGCCGAGCCCATGCCGGCTGCCACGCCGCGGGGCCTGCGCCGCACCCCTGAGGGCGTTCGGGGCACAGCCGGATTTGACCCTGCGCCCAGTATGGGATACGCTCGAAAATCCGGCACCCCTAAAGCCCTCATGGATGCATTCAAACTCACTCGGTCCCTGATCGACATCAATTCCGTGACTCCCAACGAAGGCGAGATTGGGGATTTCCTGTTCGACTACCTCGAGCCGCTGGCGCGGCGTTTCGGTGGCTTCATCGAAAAAAAGGAAGTCGAGCCCGGGCGCAACAACGTGTGGGCTTGGTGGGGGGAGCCGGAGGTGGTGTTCTCGACCCACATGGACACCGTGCCCCCGTTCATCTCGTCGAGCGAGGACGACGAGTTCATCTGGGGGCGAGGGGCCTGCGACACGCACGGTATCGCCGCGGCCATGCTTAAGGCCCTCGAGCGCCTGCTGGAGGAAGGCACCCGGGGCTTGGGGATCTTGTTGGTCGTGGGCGAGGAAGTCGACGGCACGGGGGCTTGCCACGCCAACCGCAACCCCCCGGCCGTGAAGTTTCTGATCAATGGCGAACCCACCGAGAACCTGCTCGCGCTGGCATCAAAGGGCACGCTGGGCTTCAAGATCAAGGCCGCCGGGCGCGCCTGCCACTCGGCGTACCCGGAACTGGGCGAGTCGGCCACCGAGCTGCTGCTAGATCGGCTCAACCGGCTGCGCCAACTCGAGTGGCCGACGGATCCAGTGCTGGGCGAAACAACCGTCAACATCGGCACGCTGGACGCCGGCCCGGCGGCCAACATCATCGCGGACTACGCGTCGGCCGCAGTGGTGATCCGCATCGTGGGCGACCTGGCCGAGACCGAGAGACTGGCGATGTCGGTTTTGGACGGGGTCGAGGTCGAGGTATTCTCCTACACGCCCGCCCTGCGGATGCACGAGATCGAGGGCTTCGAAACCTCGATCGTCAAGTACACGACCGACATCCCGAAGCTGTCGGACTGGGGCCGGCCGCTGCTGATCGGGCCCGGTTCCATTCACTTCGCACATACGGCAGAAGAGCGGATTCCGAAACGCCAGATCGAAGACGCGATCGGCATCTACGCTCGCTTGGCGCGCTCTTTGAAGGCTCCTGCGGCGGCGGCTTGATCTCTGCGAGGCATCGAGGCTGGCATCATGCGGGGAGGATTCCAAGTCTTCGACACGCACGCCCACCTCGGGCGGGCGCTGCACTCCGGTCGGGTCGCGACCAAGGACGCCATGCTACGGGCCATGGACGCCGCAGGGATCGACCGGACGCTGCTCATCCCCTTCCCGGTGGTGGAGGATTTCCGGCGCGAGCACGACCAGATCGGGGAGGCACTGCGCTCGCACCCTGGCCGGTTCGCAGGTGCCGCTTGTCTGAATCCCTACATCCCGGAGCATGAGTTCCGCGCCGAAGTGCGACGCTGCCGGGAGGAGTACGGGTTTCGGGCCCTGAAGTTCCAGCCCCAGTACCAAGGTCTGAATCCGTTGTCCGAGCGCAGCGCATTCTTGTTCGAGACCGCGCTCGACAACGGCCTGGTGCTGGTCTGCCACACCGGCACTGGAGCGCCGTTCGCCCTGCCATCGCTATACATCCACGCAGCTCGGCGCTATCCAAGCCTCACGATCGTGATCGGACACGCCGGCGGGGGCATCTACGCGCTGGAGTCTGTCGTTGCAGCGCAGGTATGCCCCAACATCTACATCGAACTTTCCACGCTCACGCCGCACGCGGTTCTGGAAGTGCTCCAGCATGTCGGGTCGGATCGCCTGATGGCAGGCTCGGACCTGCCCGAGAGCTTGGAAACCGAGATCAGCAAGATCGAGGGCCTGCCCATTCCCGATGCCGACAAGCGCAGGATCCTTTGGCAAACCCCTATGATGGTGTTCGGGGACTGACCGCAATCCGCGGGTCGAGCCGGATCGAGGGGTTTGATCGAATTCGCGGTCTTTGCAATACTAGGGACGGTCGCTTCGGCGCGAAAAAATCAGGAATCGCATGGCTAAGGAAGAGGGCATAGAGGTCACCGGCACGATCATCGAACGTCACCCCGGGGGCATCTTCAGCGTCGAACTCGACGACAAGCACAAAGTGCTGGCCCAAATCGCAGGCAAGTTGCGCAAGCACCGCATCCGCATCCTCACCGGAGACCGGGTCAATGTCGAGCTCTCGCCCTACGACCTGACCCGCGGCAGGATCGTCTACCGCTACCGCAGCTAAGCGGGCCGTCAGCTACGCCCGAATACATTGGCGGGGCGCTTGCGGAATCAATCCGCGCTAGGCTGTAGCCGATGACCCTGTACGTGCTCCGTCACGCCATCGCGGAAGATCCCCGGCCGGGACGGCCGGATTCCAGCAGGCAGCTCACCGAGACCGGTCGCAACAGGTGCCGGCGGGTGCTTGCCCATGCCAAGCGCGTGAAGGTGGAACCGAGCTACGTCCTGACCAGTCCGTATGACCGCGCCGCCCAAACTGCAGAGATCGCGCGGGCAGAGCTGGGCTTCGACCGCGAACTCATCACCACGGACGCTCTGATCCCGTTCGTGGGCGTGCAGGACCTGTGGAACGTTATTCGCGACTACGCCGTTGGCGGCGACGTGATGATCGTGGGACACAATCCGCAATTGAGCATGCTGGTCATGTGGCTGCTCGGCGCAAGGGCGGACGCCTTGTGGCTGAAGAAGTCCGGTCTCGCGGCACTCGACATCGGCAGCGCAGGACCGCACCCGAGGGCCGAACTCTCCTGGCTGCTGACACCGGGCTCGGTGGGCCGCTGAGCGGGGCCTGTTCCAGCACCACCGGCGGGCCTAGCTTCGATGGCACCTAGCTTTGCAGACATCCACCGGCCGCTGGCCCGGTACTTTCGCAGCCGACGGCTGCGCCGGTTTGCCCGCAGCTTCAACGTGGACGAGCAGACCAAGGTGCTAGACCTGGGCGGGGCCGAATACTATTGGCCTTGGCTGGAGGTCCGGCCTCGCGTGACCGTGGCGAACTACGCAGCGCGGGATCTGAAAAGGGTGGCTCTCGACTGGGTCCGCGCCGATGGCCGCAACTTGCCGTTCCGGGACGGCGCGTTCGATGTGGTCTACTGCAATTCGGTGCTGGAGCACCTGCCCGACGAGGCCAGCCGCGAGGCCATGGCGCGGGAAATAGAGCGCGTCGGCCTCGGCTACAGCGTGCAGACGCCGAACCGCTGGTTTCCCCTCGAAGCCCACACCCTCACGCCCGCGTTCCATTTCCTCCCCAAGCGCTGGCAGGCCCGGCTGGCGCGCAACTTCACGATCTGGGGCCGGCTGCAACGGCCGTCCCGGGCCGAAGCCCGAGGCTTTGTCGAGAACATTCGGCTGCTCTCGGCGCGAGATCTGCAAGGGCTGTTCCCCGACGCGGCGATCGAGCGGGAGCGCTTCCTAGGGTTGACCAAATCACTGATCGCCGTTCGCCAGCAGCGCCGGTAGCTCGCGGGCGGAGTCGAGCACCCAGTCGGGAAGATCGTCGCCGTCCAAGTCGCTGGGACGGAACTTGCCGGTACGCACCAAGGCCGAGCGCAGGCCGGCGCGCTTGGCGCCCAGCGCGTCCACTCGCAGGTCGTCGCCGATCATCAACAGTTCCTCCGGCGCGAGCCCCATCCGGGAGGCCGCCTGCAAGAAGAACTCCTTGCTGGGCTTGCCCATCACGGTAGCCGTGCAGCCGGTCGCGCATTCCAAGGCAGCCACGAACGGCGCAACATCAAGGTTGGCCCCGTCCGAAGACTGCCAGAAACGGGTCAGGCCCAGCGCCACCAAGCGTCGCTGGGGCCGGCCATGCAGCAGGCGGAAAGCCGCGTTTAGCCGCTTGTAGTCCCAAGCTTGGCCGAGGTCGCCGACGACGACATAACGCACCTCCGACTCATCGCCCGTCGCCTCCAAGCCGGCAAACTCGGCGCGAGTGGCTGCGGGAACGAACAGCGCGGCCGAGCCGTCCGCGCGACTGCGGATCCAAGCGGCCGCGGCGACCGGGGGGGTCAGGATGTCCTCGGGCGCGGCCCGGACGCCGAACTTGGCCAGCTTCGCGACGATGGCGCTGCGAGGTCGCGACGTTGTGTTGGTGACGAACCGCGAGACAATGCCGCTGCGCCGCACCTGTTCCACAGCCGCGGCGGCGCCGGGTATAGGGTCCTCACCGTTGTAGAGCACGCCATCGAGATCAAACAGCACGCCGCGAATCATCGGCTACAGGCTAGCGCAGGGGCCGGGCGATGGCGAAGTGAGGGCATTCCAGACCGTTGCTAAACTGATCGTTTCCCAGACCGACGAGTCAATCCATGTCGAACCCACTCAAACACGCCAGCGCAACCATCACCGACGGACGGGACCGGGCACCGGCTCGCTCGATGTTCAAGGCGATCGGCTTCAGCGACGAAGACTTGGCCAAGCCAATCATTGGCATCGCCAACACTTGGATCGAGACGATGCCCTGCAACTTCAACCTGCGGGACTTGGCGGTGAAGGTCAAGGAGGGCGTCCGGGCCGCGGGTGGAACGCCGATGGAGTTCAACACCATCGCCGTAAGCGATGGCATCACCATGGGCACTGAGGGCATGAAGGGGTCGCTGGTCAGCCGCGAGATCATCGCGGACTCGATCGAGCTGGCCGGCCGCAGTTACATGTTCGACGGCATCATCGCACTGGTGGCGTGCGATAAGACCATCCCTGGCGGCGCGATGGGGCTGGCCCGGGTCAACGTGCCGTCGGTTCTGCTCTACGGCGGTTCCATCCTGCCGGGGCAGGTCAACGGCGTCGATATCACCATCCAAGACGTGTTCGAGGCAGTTGGGGCACATGCCGCTGGCAAGATCAGCGATGAACAGTTGCTGGCTATCGAGAATCATGCCTGCCCCGGCGCCGGGGCGTGTGGCGGGCAGTACACGGCCAATACGATGGCCACGGCCATGGAGATCATCGGAATCTCACCCATGGGCAGCGCGAGCATCCCCGCCGTCGACCCGCGCAAGGATGACGCGGGGTACCAAGCGGGCTTTGTCCTGATGGAAGCGCTCAAGGCAAACCGGCGGCCGCGCGACATCATGAGCCGCGAGGCGTTTGAGAACGCCATCGCCAGCGTGGCCGCGACCGGCGGCTCCACCAATGCGGTGCTGCATCTGCTGGCCCTCGCGAGGGACTGCGAAGTGGATCTCACCATTGACGATTTCGACGCCATCAGCGAGCGAACTCCCCTAATGGTAGACCTCAAGCCGGGCGGCCGGTACGTGGCCGCGGATGTGGACAAGGCAGGCGGAATCCAGCTCATCGCGCAGCGCTTGGTGGAGGGCGGCTACGCCGATGGCGCGCAGCTCACAGTCACGGGCAAGTCGCTCGCCGACGCCAGCGTCAGCGCGACAGAAACCCCCGGACAGGACGTGATTCGGGCAGTCGGGGATCCGATCAAGCCGACCGGCGGATTGGTCATCCTCAAGGGCAACCTCGCACCCGAGGGGGGGGTTGTGAAGGTCGCGGGCAGCGATCATCTCAAGCACCGCGGTCCGGCCAGGGTGTTCGAGAACGAAGAGTCAGCCATGCAGGCAGTTACCAGCGGATCGATCAAGGACGGCGATGTGCTGGTCATCCGCTACGAGGGCCCGGCGGGCGGGCCCGGCATGCGCGAGATGCTCGGCGTGACGGCCGCGATCGTCGGCGCGGGGCTCGGAGAGACCGTGGCGCTGCTCACCGATGGCAGGTTTAGCGGGGCGACACGTGGGCTGATGGTCGGCCACGTCGCGCCGGAAGCGGCTCGCAAGGGACCGATCGCGGCGGTCGAAGATGGCGACATTGTCGTGATCGACTGCGCCCAGCGCGGCTTGAATGTCGAGGTGTCCGATGCAGAGCTGGCGGCTAGGCTGGCGGCTCTCGAGACGCGGCCTACGCGCTACGCCACCGGCGTCTTCGCCAAGTACGCAAAGCTAGTCTCGTCGTCGTCCCAAGGCGCAGTCACGCACCCGATGTAGGCGCGACCGGAGAGCCTCGCGGTCCAGTTACGGTCTTCACGCCGCCAAGTCGCAGGGGCGGCAAATCACTGGTCCGCCGACCGCAGTAGCAGGTCCTTGATCGCAGCCCGATCGTGAGGTGCCGTCACGGGCGGATTCCCAAACGTGGGCTGAATCCGCTCGCCCGAGGGAGTCTCCAACTGCCCCGAGTGATAGCGGTACACGTAGTCTGGATCTTTCAGCAGGTGGCCCGTCAAGATGGCGGCGACATCTGCGTCCGGTTCGATAGTCCCCGCCGCGACCAGTTTCCTGATGCCGGCTAGAGTCGCCGCCGAGGCCGGCTCGGAGCCAATCCCGCAGCGGCCGATCACTGCCTTGGCATCGGCGATTTCGTGTTCCGTGACAGATTCCACCAGGCCCGACAGCGCCTTGACTTCCGAATCCGCCTTGCGCCAAGACACCGGATCGCCGATGCGGATGGCCGTTGCCAGCGTTTCGGGCTTGCGCACGGCTCGCAGGACGCCGCCCTCGCGAAACAGTTGTTCGAAGGGGGCCGAGCCGGCGGCTTGGACCACGGCGACGCGCGGCAGGGCATCAATCAGACCTGCAGCGTATAGCTCGCGCAAGCCCTTCCCAAGGGCGCTGATGTTGCCCAGATTGCCGCCGGGCAGGACGATCCAATCCGGCACTCGCCAGCCACGCTGTTCGAGCATTTCGATGACGATCGACTTCTGGCCCTCGATGCGAAACGGGTTCACCGAATTGAGCAGATAGATGCCGAGTTCATCGGCCATTTCCCGGACCAACGCAAGGATTTGGTCGAAGTTGGCTTCCACCTGAATCGTGAGAGCGCCATACTCCAGCGCCTGGGCCAGCTTGCCGTAGGCGATGTTGCCCGCAGGCAGGAAGATCGCGGCCTGCATGCCGCTGGCCGCGGCGTACGCGGCCAGCGAAGCGGAGGTGTTGCCGGTCGAGACGCAGGCCACTCGACGCAGGCCCAAGAGCGCGGCCTGTGTCACCCCGGCGGTCATGCCGTTGTCCTTGAACGACGCGGTCGGGTTGTAGCCTTGGTGCTTGAACTGCAAGCTTGCGAGCCCTGCGTAGGGCGCAGCGCGCGGCGCGTCAAACAGTGGCGTGTTGCCCTCCGGCAACGTGACAATCCGGGCCGTGTCGGTAACGAACGGCAGCATTTCGCGGAAGCGCCAGACTCCGCTCACGTCCACCTTGGCAAGGCTGGTCCGGCGCTGCTGCCAGAGCGACTTCAGGCGGTCGGCGCTTGCGTCTTCGAAGGAGTTGACGACCTCTAGCAGGCTCCCGCAATTCCCGCAGGAATATACGATCTCGCTCAACTCATAGCGCCTACCGCAAGTGGGGGAGTGGCAAGCTAGGTACGGGGCCATGGCAGCCAAATCCCATCGTATCAGCGCACAGGACACGCATTCGGCGGAACATCGTTCATCAACGGCTGTCCCATCCCACCAGATCCGTGCTGAACTGGTGCCGGCCAGCACGCCCCGCCTCGCGACCCGACCTTGCCACGCACCGTGCTACTGCGCCAGAATCGTATCCGATGTCACTCCGTCTCGTGATCCCCGCCATCGCCCTCTTGACATGCGCCCTCCAAGTCCGCGCCCAGCCCAATATCGTGCTGATCCTCGCCGACGACATGAGCTGGGTGGGCACTTCGGTGCCAATGGACCCAGCTAGGGCGAACTCAAAGTCCGACTACCACAGCACGCCCGCGCTTGAGCGCCTCGCCGCGGAAGGGATGCGCTTCACCGACGCTTACGCACCCCATCCCAACTGTTCGCCGACGCGGCTGGCGATCCAGACAGGCAAGACGCCGACCCAACTCGGGATGACCGACATCATCAACCGCAACAGCGGTCCGTTCTATGAGGGCCTGCCGATGATCCCTCCGCAGCACATCAACCATATCCCGCACGAGGAGATCACGATCGCCGAACTCATCAAGCAGCACCGGCCCGGCTACGTCACCGGACATTTCGGCAAGTGGCACCTTGGAGGAGGCGGCCCGGGCCAGCACGGCTACGACGAGCACAGCGGTACGACATCCAACCGCGAGGGCGGCTCGCCCGCCCCTGACCCCAAGCGCTCTGTCAGCGTCACGACTCGCGCCGTAGACTTCCTGCGTCATCGCACGAATGCCGGGGAACCGTTCTTCCTGCAAGTGTCCTACTACGCCGTGCATCTGGGCATCTTCGCCTTTGACGAGACGATCGCGGAATTCGAGGCCAAGCCAAAGGGCCAGCGGCACAACCACGCCGGCCATGCGGCGATGACCCACGAATTGGACGTCGGCGTCGGACGGATTCTCGACGCCCTGGACCAGCTCGAACTCGCGGACAACACGTACGTGATCTTCACCTCCGACAACGGCTCGTATCACGAGGCAGGCGAGACGAGAGTCTCTAGCAACGCGCCGCTGCGCGGCCAAAAGGCGTCCACGTGGGAAGGCGGAATCCGTGTGCCGCTATTGGTGAGGGGGCCGGGGGTCGCGGCCGGCAGCGTGAGCCAAGTGCCGGTCAGCGGCACCGACTTCTTCCCAACGATCGCGGAATTGCTGCAGGTCCAAGCTGAGCTGCCGCCACTGATCGAGGGCGCCGGCCTGCAAACCCTGCTGGAGAACGAAGGCAATGGCACGCTGTCGCGCCGGTTCGACAGCTTGGTCTGGCATTTCCCGCACTACCAAGTGCAGAAGGGCACCACGCCGATGTCGTCGATTCGCGCGGGCGACTGGAAGCTCGTCAAGCTATATGAATCCGGCGAGACTTTCCTTTACGACCTCAGCGCTGACATCGGTGAGAGCAAGGATCGCAGCGCTGATCAGCCCGAGAGGGCCCGAAGGCTTGCGGCACAGCTCGAGCACTACCTTGCGGCGGTCGACGCGCCGATGGCACAACACAGCAAGTGACGGGTCAATCCACAAGGCCGCGAGTCGATGGGTGCCGGCTGTGCCTGTGCCGATTCGCACTCCTCGCGACGGCCTCTTGGATGTTGAGCAGTTCGACGGACTGGGCTCACGGACAGGACCTCGACCTGGTCCTGTACGCGGGAGACCCCGCCAAGCCGGCCATGATCGACAAGATCGACGATGCCGAGGAGCGCGAGGCGTTCCTAGCGCTGAAGGCAATTCAAGATCCGAGCGAAAAACGGGAACTCGCAGAGGAGTTCTTGCGAGAGTTTCCGCAATCGTGGCTGACGAGCTTCGCGCACTCGATGGCAGCTAAGGCGTCTGTCGCCTTAAACGACCTGCAGGCCGGACTCGAGCACGGCAAGCGGTCCCTTGAAATCTTGCCCGAGAATGGCACTCTGCTCGTCACGCTGGCCAATGTGCAAGTCCACGAGGGACTCCTCGAAGAGGCAGAAACCAGCGCGACCGATGCCCTGGAACACTTGGGACGCTTCCAGCATGCATCCATCTACTCGACGGAGGAATGGGCCCGCATTCGGCGGGAATTGCAGGGCTCGGCACACTACGTGCTAGGCCGCGTGGCGGCGACCCGGGGGTTGCGCTCGACCGGGCAGCGCCGGGCGGAGCAACTGTCTTTGGCACAGCGATCGCTGCGCTCCTCGCTTGCCTCCAACCGCTCTGACAGCATCGCCACACTGTTGCTAGGCATCGTCGAGTACGAGCTGGGCAATCGCGACACCGCCCTTTCGGCCCTTGCCAAAGCCGCGCAAGCGCCGGGGCCGGCCCAATCCAGAGCGCTGGCGAAGTTGGGCCAGATATACCGTTCCGACGGTCTGCCGGCTGAATCGTTCCAAGCGTTTCAGGCCGGCATTGGCCCGCTTCGGATCGACCCGCGCTGGAACCAAGACAGTTCTCAGGCGGCACTCCCCGACGACGCTGGGACGTATGCAGGCAGCGAGTCCTGCGCCGTCTGCCACCAAGAGGTGGCGGAGGCTTGGGTCGATACTGGCATGGCCAAGATGTTCCGCAGCTATGCCCCCGAGAACGTCATCGGAGACTTTTCCGACAACAACGAATTTCGTGATGGCGCCGGACGGGTCCTCGGGCGCATGTTCATTGAAGACGGCCGCCACTTCTTCGAACTGCCCGCGGGCAAGGGCCGGCAACGTTTCCGCGTCGACTACACGATTGGCTCCAAATGGCAGCAGGCCTACGCGACGCGGCTGCCCAACGGCCGCATCCACGTCGTTCCGATCCAGTACAACCGCCTACACGGCGAGTGGGTGAATTTTTGGGAAATCTTGGACGACGGTTCGTCAGAACGCTCGAAGGTGCGGAACTTCCATCAGATGGACTCCTCGACCAGTTACCAAGTTCACTGCTCGGCGTGTCACACCAGCCAAGTGCAGGCCGAAGGAAGGGTCATCGCTCCCGAGCGCATGACGTTCCGAGAAACCGGCGTGAACTGCGAGATGTGCCACGGCCCCTCCCAAACGCACGTCGACACGATGCGGCAGGGGCTCAATGCGTCTGCTGGCGCTGACGAGCCTCCACTGCGCTTCCGAGACCTGGACCACCGCGCGTACGTCGCCGTGTGTGCGCAGTGTCACATGCAGTCGGGCGTCGTGCAGCCCGGCGCTCGGGGCGAGATCAACTACTCGGGCCAACAGGTGGCATTCTTGAACGAGCGCTTGCAGCGCCCCTACGAGGAGTACTCGCGCAACGCGTTTTACAAGGACGGCCGCTTTCGCGAAACCACGTTCATCGTGGAGGCATTCATGCGCACGCAGTGCTTCCGCCAGGGCCAAGCGCAATGCGGGCACTGCCACGATCCCCATCCCGCCGACAGCCTGGCCAATCCGACCTCGCTGAAGTTCCGCGCCCGCCAAGACCAGATGTGCCTGCAGTGCCACGAATCGCTGTCCTCCGATGTCGAGTCCCACACCCGCCATGCTGCGGACTCGGAGGCCAGCCGCTGCGCGGCCTGCCACATGCCAGCGATCATGAACAGCATGATGTTCATGGCCGGCACCCATCGCATTGACGATATCCCCAGCGCTGACATGACAGAGAAATTCGGGCGTTCGGACAGTCCGAACGCCTGTCTCGCATGCCACGCGGAGAAGTCAGACGCCTGGCTGAGAAGCGAGCTCGCCGCTTGGTGACCGCCTCAAGCGGCGCAGCTAGCGACCACGAAAACGGGGTGGCCGCTTTTCCAGAAAAGCCCGCGTGCCTTCCTTGACGTCCTCTGTGGCACAACTCAGCGCATACTGGGCGACTTCCCACTCCAACGCTTCGGCAAGGGGCATTTCCATGCCCCGGTTCACTGCTTGCAGCGTCAGGCCGACCGCCAACGGCCCATTGCGCAGGATTCTTGCGGCAAGGCCCTTGGCCTCTTCCATGAGCCTCTCGGGCTCTACGACGCGATTGACCAGACCGATCGCAAGCGCACGCTGCGCATCGACCCAATCGCCGGTCAGCAGCATTTCCAACGCCAGCCCCTTGCCAACTATTCGGGGCAGCCTCTGCGTGCCACCGAAGCCGGGCACGATGCCCAGCTTGAGCTCCGGCTGGCCCAGCCGAGCGTTCGACGACGCGACGCGCAGGTGGCAAGCCATCGCCAGCTCCAGCCCGCCGCCCAGGGCAAAGCCGTTGATGGCCGCGATGACCGGTTTCTCCAGCAATTCGATCTGGTGCAGCAGCGCCTGTCCGCGCAGCCCCCACCCTCGCCCTTCGAGCGCGGAAAATCCCGCGACCTCCTCGATGTCCGCTCCGGCGATGAAGCTCTTTTCGCCACTGCCCGTGACGATCACGGCCGAGACGTCGCCCGCCGCCCCGGCATCGGCGAAGAAGCTGGCCAGCGCGTCAAGCGTCTCTCCATTGAGAGCGTTGAGCTTATCGGGGCGATTGACGGTGAGCACCGCCACGCCATCGGCGTAATCTACCAGCAGATTGGTGTAAGGGCCCATAGGCTCTCACAGGTGCCTCGTCCCACCGGCCGATCCCGGCTGTAATCGAAGACTCGCAGCCGAAAAGTGCCGCGTTATTGGGAAATCTCCTCGATCTCCTGCGGGATGGCCGGCACGAACAGCACGCGTGAGCTGTCGCCCACTTCGACGACCTGCAGCGGCGACGAGGTATCGTCGGTCAGCAAGAATGTGTTGCCCCCTGCCAGCGGGGCCAACGCCAGCGGCGCACAGGCGCAGTCGGTGAACTGCGCGACACCGCCAGCCAAGGGGATCGAGGTCACCCCGCCGGAAATTGCCAAGGCGACGAAGCGCCCATCGGCTGTTACTTGCACTGCGAACGGGTTTTCCACGAAGTCGTTGACCGTCGCCACTGGCGAAGCATGCCACGATCCAGCGCCAGACCGCAGCAGCAAGACTTCGTTCGCGCCCGCATCGGCGGCCACGGCGTCATCGCTGCGGGAAAAGAATGCCAAGCCGCCCAAGCTCTCGATGCTGCTTACGCGCAGCGGCAGCGCATCCGGTTTCAGCATATACAGCGCTCCGCCGAGCTCGGTCATCGAAGCGGCCAGTACGGTGCCGGAATCGCTCAGCGCGAAACCCGCCCAACCGCCGATGCTCTCGAGGCTATCAACCTCGTCACCCAAGCGAGCTGAGCCGTTCAAGACTTCGAGCAACTGCAGGCGCCCGGTGGCGCTCGAATACAGCGCGGCGCGACGGCCGCTCGGGCTGAACATCGCGCGATCCGCGGCCATCGCCCCTTCTAATGCTACGGCTGACGGCGGCGTGACGGCGAGATTGACCAGCAGCATGCGCCCTTGGTCGTCTTGCACGATCGCCGACTTCTGGTCCGGGGCCACGACAGCCTGCATGATCGGGAAGCCGAGATCGATGGGAGCGCCCAAGCTGGAAGCTCCGAGGAAACCGTCCATGCGGCGAAGTTCGCCGGTATCCTGATCGAACACATAGCCCAACACCGGGGCATCGAGCGAAAAAGTACTCGCCGCGGAATGGGCAGGGACGAGTAGGATCAGGGCAGCGAGCAAGAGCGGGCCGAAACTGGATTTCATGGCAAAATTAACCTTACCTACAATGGCGCTTGGGACTCTTGTAGGTTACCGAAGTGCTCGCGGCAGCGACCGACAGCTCCACTGAGCGGCCGGACCATAGGCCTATCGCTTCC